>OJEP01000325.1_pt1 | contig 15505 bp, 19 predicted proteins | sample 1593761 | NCBI WGS metagenome assembly OJEP01 (sample SAMN05416783, study PRJEB24817) | seawater metagenome | isolation source: Sea water | place: Canada:Atlantic | collected 2013-11
CTCTATTCGTCGGCAGCGTCAGATGTGTATAAGAGACAGCAATTAGAAACTGCAGCTGAAGGGATCGGATTTACTCTATACGATGGCCACGATGCACCAAAGATTACTGGTAATATAAAGAATCATCCCGAGGGTGGTTTGAGCATTCATATTGATGGCCGAGGTCTCATTGTATTCATTGAACAATATCAAGGTGATACCTGCCTTCTGGTTTACGATGATGCGAACAGAGATACCCCCAGCCATAAGATTAAGCTTTCAGCAATTTGCGAGAGCGCTTCTGGAGCGGCAGCATGAAACACTATTTAATGAAGTACCGCACTGCTTATGCTGCAATAGCCGAAGATACGCGCAAAGCAGGGGTATTTTGTATTGGTGCTGGCTGGGTTGGTATCTTAGTTGGGAAAGACAAAATGACCGGATACACTGGGTTAGCCATTCTATTAAGTGGTTTATTTCTAAGCGCGATTGGCATATCCATAATGGTAAGTCTTGGTATAGGCATTTTAGTTGCGTTTAACTATCACACGAAGGTTGTTGAAGATTAGCCAAGAACACAATAAGAAGCCGCCATTTGAGGCGGCTTTTTTGTATCTCCCTGCGCTCTAAACTGACACAAAAACAGTTGAATCTTTAATGAGGGCGGTCACTTCTTCTGGTATCTCTGGAATAAGCCCTTTGCGAACGCCAAACGAAAATAGCGCCTTAATGAATTCAATATCAGTCAAATAGCTTGTATCACCATACCATTTACGCCTGTTCGCCTGATAGAAACTACAATCAAGCGCGAGCTTGTCGCCATGGACCTCATAGCAGCCGTCATAAATATGATAGTGCATTGCGTTAATTGAAACAGCCGGAAGCGTGAAGTGCTTTCTCGTGACTCGAAAGTTAAATTCTACGCTCATGACTGCACCACATAAACCAAGTAACCGCCCCCGCAAGGCGATGGCATGACGCCATAGTCTAAAACTGCCCTATTATTGATAGTTTGATATGTTCCAGTCGCTAAAGCCTTGTACGGTTTACAGCGCTTTGCTTTAAGCTCTGACTCAAAGGCGTGGCCATCGGCTTTAACATGCACTTGGCTAATCTTACAGTTTGGGTTTGTAAGGTTATGCATTTCTTTTCTTAGCCATGCGCTTGCAACTGAACGGGGATTTTTGTATCCAGTGCCAATAATCGAGCGAGGTGTGATTTGCTTGTTCAGTAACGCGGCTAAATCTAGGGTAAGGGATTGGAATGTATTGCTCATGGTTAGGCTTCCTGTGAGTAAGTGACCGGGTTAAAGGTATATTTGAGTCCAGTATCGAATTGACTACCAGTAATGCCGTTTATAAGCTCCCAACTCACTGATTTATCAATAGGACAGTTTGGCTCAAGCTCCGCTGTGACCGAGTAGAGTTCGTATCGTTGCCCTCCAGCTCTTTCGACTAAATGGCCTTGGTCAATAATGACGAACGGCTTTTGCTCATGATCATGTACGTATAGACGACAATTACTGCGGTCATGGCGTGTTGCAGTTAAGAGTTTCAGCATAAATATCTCGCGGTAGTTAAGGTATCCATAACGTGCCAGCGCAATAGAAAACTGCATATTTAAGGCCGAAGCCCATTAACCATGTATTTGGTACACCGTTAAGCGGTAGCGAAAAGAGGTGGGAAGTTTTGAGGACCGGCAAACAGGAAGGAGCAAGAGGCCAATAATTTGGCCTCGTGAGGATTGGTTAAAATTCGATTTCCTCGAACGTCATTAATGTTTGCGGTTTTGCCAAGGAAGCAATAAGCCTGGCTGTAGCAATGTCTTCCTCTTTTTTGGTGTTTTGCATAATACGCTCTGCAAAGTCTTCAGCCTTAAGCTTTTCAAACGGAGCGACCAAATGCGCATAGGCTTTAACGCCCTCCACTATAACTTCTCGGTCGTCGCAAACTATTTCAGGAGTCCAAGAGATGCCGAGAAACGGGCAACGAGAGATGGTCACCGGTACGCCTGCTTGAACATCCGTTCTGAGCTTCATAAGCTCTATTATCGACTTAGAAACCATTTCAGTATCATGGCCTGTAGCGGTATACGTTACTGAGTAAGTGCAAGGGGTTGTCTGTGTCACGTAGTGAACTTTGGTGGCGATGCCGGAAACTCTTAAGTAATAGCTCACAGTGTCTAAGATAGCGTTATTTAACTTGATATGCTCAGCAGAAATGTTAAACCATGCGTTATTGTCTGAACCTTGCAATGCAGTACTAGTGAAGTGAATAAGAGTGCATTTATTATCTACGATGATTGTTAATTGAGATGCCATGTTATTGATTCCATTTGTTGTTAAAGACACAGTAAACGTGCCAAAAGAAGCTAAATGCGCAAATAAAGGGGGGAGCTGACAGGTATGTAAACCCCGCCTGCCTCCCTAGCCATCTGATAATTAGTAAAAGCCCAATTCTCCTTTCGAGTCATCAAGCAGCCAGCGTTTAATGGGATGAGTAATGAAAATACCGCCATCGGCACAAGCACGTTCACCAAAAAACCAGAATCGGCCGTCTGTTCTGCCCAAAGGGGATAGTTTTGATGCTGGAGCGGGCGAGAAATACCCCCCAGAGATAGAGAAAGACAAATCCCTTAAATCACCACTCAAGGGGTACATAAATGCACTACCGTTCATACAAATGTGAACGCCCCCTTCGTTGTCAATGCGGTCAATAATAGCGTTTTCATAAACCTTGCCATTGCTTGTTATGAACTTCACACGATGCCCTACCAATGGCACTTCTGACGCATTGAGAGAGTCGATAGCCAATCTGTACTGCTCTGCTTTCTCCACCAGCGCCTTATCGAACCGATTAGCGTAATTTAAATTCCCCTTAACCAAAGAAAATAACGAGCCTATCTGTGCAAACGAAAGGCCATTTAAATTGGTGCGATATTCGCTCATTAGGTTAGTTGTGTATTTGGATTGGATTGTGCGGAAAATACTCATGGTGTTGCCCTTGGTGTTATGAAAGTAGGGCTAACGTCTCAGCTTTTAGAAGTGGTGCAAATTAAGTGGATACCCCACCAGCTCGATGGGCGGGGTCATTTGGGGTTAGTGATCAAGTCCTGCAGCGATAAGTGTTAAATCTCTTAAAACATCTGGATTTTCAGGAAATGCATTAACGTATATAACGCGCTTAGCGACTCCAGTAAGCTTGTCCATGCAATCCATGAAACAAGTCTCGAATCGACGAGCATCAGCAAGGTACTGCTCAACCGAATGCGAATATTGACGATCTTCATCTGCAAAGACCACACTCTTGATGAAGCTCGCATCTTTTGGGTGACGTAGTAACACAATATCGTCATACAAATGAGACTGGGAGTAAGTTTCATTGAAGCGGTCTATGTAACGCTGTATGCCGTCAAAACAAAGTTGCTTGTTGGGGGCGTAAAGGGCTTGGTAGGCAAGAGGATCAATGATGCAACGGTCAAATACCGCTTTCTCAATCCGGTTAGCAACACAGACATGATGACCTGTCACATAACCGCTGAACGTCAGTTCTGATAATTCCCCCAATGGCTTTCGTAGTATGCTGTCATTTATGGGAAACATTAAACGTGCAATTTCTGGAAGAATGAAAAAACCAAGCTGTTTAGAAATGTGGTTAACACCCTGGCTTTTTCCAGCACCTTCCCAGCCTGAAAGTGCGATAAACCTGCGTGTGGAATTGGGATAATTTGTCATTTGAAATACTCCGGTTTGTTGACAATTTAACCGTACAAAAATACAAAAAGGGCGCAAAAAACGCCCCTATCTAGTTCTGTTTTTGAATTGGTTAAACCCACCCCATTTCCGTCCAAATGGCTATTGCAACCGGAGAAAATACGATGAGAGTTAATCCTAAAATGGCAAGCCCTCTCGCCCGAGACCAGAACGTCTCAAGCTTTAACATATCCCAAACCATTAAACCAATTAAGGAAAGTCCCGCAAAGTACTGGAATCGGTTACTTCCCACTGAGATTGGCTCTACAACTATATCCCAATACATTTGACATATAGCCAACATAAACAAGACCATCAACGCCGTCCTATTCACCAATAACCCAATACTACTGTTTTCAGTTTTAATACCTGTTTTTTCACTCATTTTAGTAACCTCATTACAATTCTAGAAGAACGTACTTCCATGATTTTAAAGTATATCTTTTTGAATTAGAGGCAAATTTTAGGGAGCGCCAAAACCAGAAAATGCGCAGGGGCCAAACCCTCGAACTTATTACCATAAACTTTTGAATCACGAGCGTCACGATAGTGACCTGGGGAAAGGGTTAAGGGCAGGTTTCACTTTATTGTGAAATCTGCCTTAATTTACGGCGCACCAAAGACGGAGTATGCATCCCCGACAACTCTATCCCTTTTTGTCGCATAGTGTCCCGGAAAGCGGTTTTGGACAAGTCAGTTTCATCAAGTAGAGCAAGTTCTATCTCGTTGAAAGCGAGGATATCCTTCAGCGCAAGTTCAAGGTCATTCTGAAGCTTTTCTCGCTTTGTGATGCGCTTAGCGGACCATACAAGGCTTACCCCTGTGGTAATGGCCGCTAAGACCATGCCACCAGCTTCGATTGTTGAGCTAAGTATCTGGCTATCCATATTCCCTCCTGTTTTGATAATCAATCTCTATTCAAAACGTGCCATAGAGATGTTATCAATCAACAAAGAGGGCTTGGATTAAAGTAGGTTTAAATCAACAAAGCTAGTCGTACCACGGTGGCTAACGATAATGTGGTCTTGAACGCCAATGTCTAACGTTCTAAGCGCAGACTGAATATTTTCGGTGACACATTCATCACTAGCTGAAACCTGTAATGATCCGCTTGGATGATTATGCGCGAGTATCACCGATTCAGCCCCACAATCTAATGCTTTTTTTGCTATTTCGCGCGGGTAGACTGACGCGTGACTTACGGTGCCAAAGAAAGTACCCATTAAAATATACTAAAGTATTACTTATGCTTATTTTTCAATATTTTGTCTATAGTATAGGTACTATTTAAATAGTATAAAAACCAGAAAGCACTGTTTTATGTTACATAGCCAAGGGGCTTGAGAATCTGAGTGTTCTCAAACTGCCGCCCTACTCACCGGAATTGAATCCAATTGAGCAGATATGGAGTTGGCAACGCTAACACCATATAGCAAATCGTTGCTTTGGTTCATACGACGACGTACCCAATGCGTGCACCACAGCTTAGAATGACTTTGTTAGTGACCTAAAAAGGTTCACCAAAATATGCAATGGATACTGGTTGAATGTGAGCAACACTTAAGGTGGAATAGTATCACTCCATGAGAAGAACGAAACCATCTTTAATTTATAGAAAAACAAAGAACATTAGAGTGTGCCAATTACTACTCGGTCATGCCAAAATAGAAAGCACCGTTCGCTATATCGGTATCGAATTAGACGATGCTTTAGAGATTTCTGAGAGTTTTGATATCTGATATATAGTAAAGGCCGTTAACGAGCGAATTGGGGACACACAGCTTACTAATTCAATGCGCAATAGGACACTTTCTTAAGAAAGCGGACATAGAGATTTAGACTGCTTAGCCCCTATCGTGCAAACAGACGTAATTAGGGTAAAAGCTCTTTTGCCTCACAGTCTAGAACTTTGGCAAGTTGATAAAGCATTTCAAGCGTAATGTTTGCCTCACCTCTCTCAATTCTTCCCATATAACTCCGGTCAAGTTTTGCATGCAAGGCTAAACTCTCTTGTGAGAATCCTTTTTCCTTTCGAACTGAGCGAATTTTTTCGCCAACCTTTACGGCAAGATTGTTCATAACTGGCCTTAATATAAAAACCAGTAATATCCTTAGTTGCGGCTTAACTATCCACGGATTATAATCCGCAATTTTAATGTCCTTTTGGACTTTCTATCAATAACAACAGTATATAAGGCGCAAACATGCCAAGAGTCACTTACGTACCAAACGACACATTACTTTCCTTTTTAAAAGCTCAGGGAAATAAAACGTTCAAGGTCACAACAATTCGTGATCTCTTTGTTGAGTCTCCCTTTGAAGAACGAGACTCGAATGAATTACGTAGATGGGTAAATGTATTGAACGTCAACTACCTTGTCCGGTTCGCGTCAATTAACTTGTCCGGTTGACGATGTTTAATTGTCGTTAGCGATAGGCATCTCCTTTCTCATCATTGACGCCTTTTTACGGTAGCTTTCGCCACCTATCTCTAAAATAGTGGCGTGATGCACTAACCGATCAATCGCCGCCACCGTCATCATGTTGTCGTCGAAGATCTGATCCCACCCACTAAAAGGCTGATTTGAGGTGATAATCAAACTGCCCGTTTCATAGCGGTGCGCAATCAATTCAAACAATACCTGTGTTTCTTGGCTGCTTTTTTTGACGTAGCCAATATCATCAATGATGAGCACCGTATATTTGTCCATGCGAGCCAGCACGTCAGTCAATACCAACGCCGCTTTTGCTTGCTGAAGGCTTTGAGCAAGATGGGTAGCGCTAGTGAACTTTACTCGCACCCCTTGCGCCAACAAGGCATAGCCAATACCACAGGCAAGATGGGTTTTACCCACACCACTGGCACCAAACAACAACACGTTCTCGGCTTGATTAACCCACTGCTGTTGATCCGCCAGGGCAATAAGCTGATTTTTATTAATCCCCTCTACCACACTAAAATCAAATTGGCTCAACGGCTTACCCGGTGGCAGTTGTGCTTCGCGGGTATAGCGTTGTAAACGCTTGTGATGACGCTCACCCACTTCGTGTTCACACAAAGCCGCAAGGTAGGTTTGCGGTAACCATTGTTCATCCAGCGCCTTTTGTGCAAGGCCTTCCCAGTGCTGGGCGAAGCTACTTAACTTTAATTCCTTCAAGAGAATCGGGAGGGAGGCAAGATCAGCCATGTTGCACCTCCACACATAACAGCTGATCGTAATCAGCCAGCAGGTGCTGCTTTGCCGTAATGAGTGGAATCACGGCCGTGTCTGTACTAAAGCGCTTATTGCACTGTAAGTTGCTGGGTAATTCACCCCCCTCAATGCTTTTGAGTACGTAACGACCAAGGCTATCTTGGCACTGAGCTGTCGCGGCCAAGTGCAGCAGGCGCACGATGTAACGGCAGGCATCATGGGGATTCAGTGTGCCGTCAACATACTGCCAGATACGGTGGTAGTCCGGGGTGGGTAATAAGTCATCGCGCAGCTGCGAGTAACGGAAGGCCCCCGGCTTTTTAACCAAGGAGTCGATAACATGGCGATAATCGACACTGCGTCCGCGCTGGGTTGTGGTGGCATAAACACGCGGTAAGCTGAGTATCTGCTCATGCCCACTGAACAGATCCAAGCGCTCGTCATACAGCTGAACATACAGCCGCTCGCCGATAAAGCGAGACGGTACGGTATAGGTCACCCGTTTGAGGTCAAAGCTGCTACTGCTGCTAATCAGAACACTGTGCTCCGCATAATCATGAGTGCGCCGTTTTGGCAGTGTCTGCAATAACGGCCGCTCTTGTTCAAAGCGGGTGCGGCATTGCTGGTTAATCTTGGTGACAATACCATCCACGAAGGCTTGATAGGCCTCAAGGGACGTAAAATCAGTATCGCCTCGCAGCAGCAAGGCCTGAGTCATACGTCGCTTTAAATGCCCGTGTGCCGCTTCTATTGTACCGTTCTCATGGCTCTTGCCGGGGTTGTTACGACTGCCTTTGAGTTGATAGTGGTGGCATAAGGCGTCGTACCGAACGGTAAGCTGTTCCTTCTCGGCCAGATTGTTAAAGGCGGCACTCAAGCTGTCGGTGCGGTGTTCAAGGGGTGCGCCACCACTGCGCCATAAGGCATTCTGAAGCCCTGTAGACAAGGCGGTATAGCTTTCACCACCGCAAATGACTTTGGCGTACGTCCAGCCGCTAAAGGCAAGGCGATAGTGGTATAGCAAATGGCAAAATACCTGCCCAAGTATTGTAATCGTAACCCCTTTCAAGAGCGTGAAGTCCGATAAACCCAAACGCCCAGGCACTTTAGTTTGGCGGAACATGACTTCCTTTGCGGGGCCATGTTTGACCTTCCATGCTTTGACACGTCGCTGCAACGTGCGCAGTACGGTGTTGTCATACTGATTGGGGTAGTTGTCGTGAAGGTATTCAAACAACGTGAGCGGCAATAGTTCAGGGTTCGCTTCGAGTAGTGGTACCAGCACCGATGACCAGACCTCAGCAAGCGGGTCTTTGCGAGTGCGCCATTGACGCTTGGGGGTTGGTTCTGTGTTCAGTTCACCGCTGTCTATGCGGCGACCTGATCGCTCTGATAAACCAGACTTTGCCGAAGCGGCAAGCTGGGTTTGACCTTGTTTACGTTCATTCATATATAACCTGATTTGTTGATCTGTGATGGGTTTGCCCGACACGGTTATCTCCTAATGGAATCCGTGACGGACGGTATCAGATCAACCGGCCAACATAGTTGTCGCCGACCGGACAAGTTAATTGTCGTTCAATAGTAAATGGGCAGTTCAAAACATTATCAAAGCATGGGTATATCAAAATTGCTTCCCAATCAGGTGTTAGAACGGATTTCAAAATTACAGCAAAGTTAACTGAAGAAAAACAAGATAAAGCAACGTCAACCGCTGTTCCTGTTGTGACTTCAGAGCAACCTGATATTGTGACCATCCTTAATATCAGGCTTCGGAATAGTAAAATGGAAATGTTGACCAGCTCAGGTGAAACCAAAGAATATGAAGAGCTCAGCAAATTGTTTCCAAATATGCGTATACAACTTCAGAAAAAATTTAATGTTGCTAAAGAAGTTAATATTGAACACCTAGGCAGGGTCAAAGCGCTCGAATTATTGATTAAAGAGTATTCTTAGTGCTACTGAGACGTTGGCAACATCAAAGCGCCACAGAAGCGCTAAATAAATACAACTCCGGCGAACAACATTTTCTTTGCCTAGCGACGCCTGGCGCGGGTAAAACCCAAATGGCGGCCGAAGTAGCAAGACGACTATTTGCGCAAAACAAAATTGACTTCGTATTCTGCTTTTCTCCTTCCGTCGCTACGTCAAAAGGTATGCGAGATACGTTGGAAGGGGCTCTTAATGCTCCACTGACCGGACTGCTTGGTGCCAAGGGAGTATGTGTTACCTATCAATCACTCAACTATAAAGATAAAGGCTTTTGGGCTCAGCATATCCTTGTGAATGTTCAATCGTATGCTCATTTCACTCTGGCATTGTCTGGCACACCTTGGCGCTCAGATACTCGACCAGTCACGCTGTCTAAATATAGTAATGTAAATGGCAGCATTCATTGTGACTACGAGTACGGGCTCGCGGAAGCAATTCGAGAAAACGTTTGTCGTGTTCCTTTTGACAGTGTCATTGACAACGACAATATACGTTTGATGTCCAATACTGATGAGCCCAAGACATACAATAGTATTGGACAGATGTTGCAAGATGAGTCCGTTTCTTATCAAACCGTGGTCGAAGCCGATCCAGTTATCGATTTTTGCCTACAAGAAGCAAGTAAACAACTCGACAAAGTAAAACGTACTAACGCCAACGCAGCCGTTTTAGTAGTCGCCTCAACGGTCGAGCATGCGGAGAAGATAGCGGAAAAATTAAGAAAAGGGTTTACAGATTTAGTTCGTGTTGTGACCTATAGAAATAATGAAAGTGACCAAATTATTGAGCAATTCCAACACACTAATACTCAATGGCTTGTTTCTGTGGGGATGGTAAGCGAAGGTACCAATATACCCAGGTTACAAGTATGCTGTCATCTCACCAGAATAAAGACTGAATTACATTTCCGACAGATACTCGGTCGCATCATGCGGTTATCCGACACAGACACCAACAAACAAGCGCATTTGTTTGCCCCAGCACAGCCAAAAATTGTAGAGTATGCCAAACGACTTTATGAGGATATTCCTGCCGAAATCGCGTCAATTTCACTGTTAATCAATCGTGAACCAATTGATTTAGCAGAATCAAATTTGGTTGAAGTACAAGTCGAAGAACAAGAGAACTCAATTAAGGATATCAATAAAACACCCACTGCAAAGGAATTTACTTTAGAAACCAGATTGCCTTCTTTAACTGAAATTTACCTTAATAGCCTTGGCTTCAATGGCCGGTTTACTAAGGAAATTATCCAAAATATCTAAGTGAAAAATTTGATTTGATGTTTTCATCGTCAGCAACTGTGAACCACCTCGAGTGGCCAAAATAGATTCCTTCATCTATCACTGTACCTTTTCCGCAACGGAGTATATGGTAAATAAAAAGATCGCTGATTTACTTCGGCTTTCGACCCATAGCAGACCTTACTGATCCGCCTATACGACTGGTAAAAATGAGCGTTCAACAGACATTGGAGATATTCTGTTTTTGATTGAGTTATCGCTCCAAAGCAGCCATTAATGCTTTGCACATGGGACAAATATTTGTTGCCTAAGTCACGCTCCGCTTTCGTAAGCTCACCAATGGATGGGGCACGGTAAGCTTTAGACTTAAGCACTTTAATTCTGGACGATAATTCACTCAGAAAAACCATTGCGAAAATGTACAGCAACCCGTAAATTCACCCATCTAAAGAAGATATATTTTTGTTTTAAAAAACATTTACTTAAGAAATGAATATAACTCTTAGTAGAAGACTTTTAAGGAGTAATAGATGGCAACGCCATTAAGGAAAAATGATCTACATGGAACTCCGTATAAAAGACGATCTATTGTTGAAAAAATAATTGATGAATTAGAAGAACTGCCTTTCAATGAGTTGATAAAAAAATGTACCGCTTTTGAAAGGCCAATACCAATAGAGGTGTTGCTGTATTTTCTAAGGAATAAGGCTGAACACTCTAATTCTCCTTACTTTAAAAGATTGTTTGAAGCATTCTATACAAGGCTGGAACTCAGTGTTACGAAGTCTATTTCTGAAAAACAATATTTGAATGCCCATCATATAAGGGAAGAAATTATTGGTAAAGTACTTGAGTTTTTAGTCTTAGATCGCAGCGGTGAAAATCTAAAATTAGATTATTATGAAGTTAATTTCAACGACGCCCTCCAAAAGTTACGATGGAGTATACTTAGGAAAATAGGACCATCGAGCGATAAAGATCCTCTCTCTAATTCAGTACCTTTGACAATAGACAATGCAGATGAAAATGAAGTTTCACCTGAAGTAGAAGTTGCTGCTGCGGATTTTTTTGCTTCTTCAACGACTAAATTAAACGATGAAAATTTCCGGTTTCAATTAAAAGATGCGATTAATAAACTACCAGATAAAGAACGAAGAGTTATTGGCTTGATGTTGCAAGGTATGCAAGTCGAATCAATTGATCCTGAAGTGCCAACAATATCAAAAGCTTTAAACTGTACCGAAAGAACAGTGAGAAACCGTTTAAAAAGCGCGTATGGTAATTTACAGGAAATACTCCCTGTGGAGGAAAAATAATGACACCAAAATTTGATGAGTCAAAAGAGGACGTATTATGCGCCTTTTCAATTGAATCAGTTAAAGACAACTTAACACTTAATAAGTACCTGGAAAAATATCCACAGTATCGTGAAGAATTGGTCGATTTATCCATTGATTTGTTTCTATCTCCTTCCCCTGAAGAAACATTAGAAGGAGAAAAAACAAGTCCAAATGCAGAACTTGCATGGGAAAAATTTCAGACGATGCTTACTCAATCTGTCGAATCGTCAGAATTCGAAGAGTTGCCAGATCCTTTAACAGAGCTAAATAAACAACAATTCAAAGAGCTAGCTAAGAAGTTAAACCTTAGTAGATTGTTCCTCACCCGATTGCGTGATAGAACAATTGTTTATTCAAGCATCCCACAAAAGTTTATTAAAGCACTGTCTAATGCTGTTGGCGTTAGCATGGAGCAAATATCTGCATCATTAGTAGGTTCTCCAAGGATTTCTGTAGCTGAAAACTTTAAGGCTGATGGAAAACCTTCCGCTTCTTCGCAAATATCATTTGATGAAGCTATTGAAGCATCTAATTTATCTGAAGAACAAAAAGTATTGTTAAAAAATTATGAGGATTGATAGATGGATGCTATCGAATCAGCAAGGAAGAAAGCAGAACAACTACATTTAGAAGTAGCTTCAGTTGGTGGAGACATATGTGATCCCCTTAGTTTTGTTCTCATCGAGATTGCTCGACGAGATATAGAGGTAAGTAAAGTCACAATTGATGATCCTCAATTGAAGGGAGGCAAAGCTGTATACGATAGCCAAGCGGAAACAATTATCTATTCAAAATCGGATTCTAAATTTGAAGAAGCTTTTCTAATCGCACATGAATTAGCTCATATAGTATTAGAAGGAGGAGAGGAAGATTTTGTTTCAGAGAGCGTTGATTTCGAAAGATCCAGTGAGGAGCCTGCCATTGGAGTTGAACGGGTGTTGGATTATGGAAGTCATGAGCGCAGAGAAGTCACAATGGACATCTTTGCTAGAGAGTTTCTATTGCCTAGATCTGTTCTGAGAGACTGGTATTTAAAAGAAAAACTAAATTCCATCAGCATTTCAAAGCGCACATGTGTACCTGTAACCGTCATTCAGCAACAATTGATAGATGCACTACTTTTACCTCCTCATCAAACGTCAGAAGATAGTGAAGCCAAAAAGTTGGTTAAACCTGATGCATCCCAAAAAATCGCTGCAAGTCACAGAGGATCTCCTTTTCAACTCCAAGCAGGTCCAGGAACAGGAAAGACAAGTACGCTAGTCCATCGTATTGTTGGTCTTTTAGATGAGGGGGTAGATCCATCGAGTATTTTAGTCCTGACTTTTTCAAATAAAGCAGCGGGTGAACTTCGAGAGCGAGTTGCTTCCATGCGCCCAGATTCAGTAGCAATGTTGTGGATTGGAACTTTTCACGCTTTTGGCTTGGATATTGTTCACCGCTTTCATCAACTTCTAAGTTATTCTGAAAATCCTTTGGTGATTGGAAAGTTTGATGCAGTTGAGTTACTGGAAAGCGAAATAGCCAAATTACAGCTAAAACATTATCGTAACTTTTACGATCCTACCCTTGATTTGAATGATATTCTCAATGCTATATCCAGAGCTAAAGATGAAGTCACTGACTCTAGTCAATATCAGGATTTGGCCGAAAAAATGTTGGCTAATGCTCAAGACGAGCCGGCACATGAACAAGCCGAAAAGTGTCTTGAAGTGGCCGCTGTGTATAAGCTATATGAACGCTTACTAAAAGAACGAGATACTGTCGACTTTGGCGATTTGGTTCGTTTGCCGGTTACTCTAATTGAATCAAATAAAGAAGTTAGAGAATCGCTTGCTGCGAGACATCAACATGTGTTGGTCGACGAATATCAGGATGTTAATCGTGCATCAGTTCGCTTGTTAAAATCTATTGTTGGACAAGGGGAAAGGTTATGGGTCGTAGGAGACTCTCGCCAATCAATCTATCGATTTAGGGGAGCATCATCAATAAACATGCGACGCTTTTCTTCGGACTTTCCTGAAGCTACAGCCAAACAATTGGATGTTAACTACCGCTCTCACAAAGAGATTATTAACTTATTTACCATATTTTCGAATGACATGAAAGCATCCGAAGGCGCAATACCTCTCAATCTTGAAGCTCAAAAAGCTAGCTGCGGAGCAATACCCGAGCTTCGAATAGCCAATAATCAAGAAGACGAAATTTCAGCTATTGCCGCTGGAATTGTAGAGCATCATGACCAAGGATTTGATTATGAGCAGCAAGCCGTTTTGTGTACCTCTAATTCGAGACTAGCAGCAATAGCAACAGAACTTGAAAAACGAGGCATCCCTGTCTTACATTTAGGAAGCTTGTTTGAGCGCGATGAAATTAGAGATTTGCTGTCACTACTATCCTTATTAACTGACAAAAAGGCACTAGGACTAATTCGAGCTGCAAATTTTTCTAACATGAACTGTCCACTCGAAGATCTTAAGATTATTAGTCGAGCAATTAGAAAAGCCGATTCCCCTCCAATGGGATGGCTTGGACTCAGTGAGAAAATGTCAGATCTATCCGATGCTGGCCACGAAGCTCTACTGGAAATTTCAAGAGTACTTGAAGGTTTCAAAAAAACAGATACCCCTTGGACTGTCTTAGCAACTTTGATTATTGACCGATTACGTTTGGCTGAAAGAATAGCTATTTCTGGTAACCTTAAAGATAAGATGCAAGGTATTGCGATCTGGCAACTATTGAATTTTTGCCATCAAAAAATTCATGGTAAAGGTCTGTTCATAGATAGATTATTACTTAGAATTAGGCGCATCGTCCAATTGTCTGAGGACGGGAGTCTCCGTCAGTTACCAAATTCTGCAAATGCTCTAAAAGGCGTACGTATAATGACAATCCATGCGAGTAAAGGGCTGGAGTTTAAAGTTGTGCACATGCCAGGCCTTGTAACCAATGGGCTACCTGCATCCAACAGATCACCAAGATGCTTACCGCCAGACTCCATGATTGAGGGAACAAATGGAATGACTGGTAAAGAAGCAATTAAGCTGGGCCATGATGAAGAGGAAGAATGTAAATTTTTTGTCGGTGTTTCGCGAGCTAAAGATAGACTAATGCTTTATGCATATTCAAAAATGGCGGATGGAAAGAATAGAAGTAAATCCAAGTATGTTAGTCGTATCCAAAGCTCACTGAACCAAAACGACAAACCACCATTAAAATTACTCCAAACAAATACCAGTCAGCAAGTCGTTATGGATATTGCAAGTGATTTAGAAGTAACTGACTCTCAACTTAGCTCGTTTGATCGGTGCCCAAGACGATTCTTTTATTCTCATGTTTTAGAGTTAGGGGGAAAGCGTGTTGAAAGCCCATTCGTTCAAATGCATTCCGTTGTTTATGATGTATTAGACTGGCTAAAAGCGAATGTTGCCGAATCTAGTCCTTCCATAAGTGATGTGTCTGAGCAATTTGATAAATCATGGCTTATTAAAGGCCCCATAGACCATGGATACTCAGACACATACCGAGAAATTGGCTTTCGATTTGTAGAGTTTTTATTAGAGACTCGTCAAGGCAAAACTTTATTGAAGCCAGAACCATTAAAGGTAACCTTCCCCGATGGAAACATTGTTATCCAACCAGATGAGGTTTTTATAGATGATTCTGGTATTCATAAAGTTAGGCGAATACGTTCAGGTAAACTGAGTTCAAAAGAGCATGAGCGGATAGAGTACTCTGTCCTGTTAGAGGCGGCGGAGCTGCATTATGGTAAAGGATCACAAGTAGAAAGTGTGCATTTAACATGTGAAACGCAGAAGACTATGAAGCTTAGTGCTAAGCAAAGGCAAGGACGTCTTGATAAATCAGCCAATGTGCTTAAATCTGTTTCGGAAGGTAATTACCCAATATCACCATCCAGTCGAAATTGTCCTACTTGTCCTAACTTTTTTATCTGTGGTGACGCTGTCTCTTATACACATCTGACGCTGCCGACGAATAGAGAGG
>OJEP01000329.1_pt1 | contig 15381 bp, 12 predicted proteins | sample 1593761 | NCBI WGS metagenome assembly OJEP01 (sample SAMN05416783, study PRJEB24817) | seawater metagenome | isolation source: Sea water | place: Canada:Atlantic | collected 2013-11
TCTATCGATTTAGAACTAGATTATTCATGGTGGTCAACCTAAGTGGTCAACGTTTATACATACATGAGGGAACTAATTCGCTACACCCCTTGTTATCAAGGGCTATAAAGGAATATGGTGCCGCTACGGGACTCGAGTCTGGCTCATAAGTTGCTGTTTTTAAAGAGGATGAAGAATAAGTTCTTTTCTGGTACTACCCGTGGTGCTACTTAGGTTGATAGTCATCTCGTGTTATTGTCATTGGTTTGTAGTGGTCAAGTAATATTGGCCACAGTTTTATCTTCAAGCCAGTGCGATTTAAGATCTTTTAAACGGTTTAAATTTTTTAATGAAGCATTGGTATTGCTTAAAGGTTTTATAGCTTTAAATGATCGCTGTATTAACCCTAAAGGCCTAACCACGATATAAAACTATTCTTTTGTCACTTGGTTCCTTCTCCAGCGGCACAGGAACAAGATGACTTCGTTTATTTAAATAAAACCATCTAATGCCCGTAGTTAAGCTGACTGTTAACCGTTGATTATTTAGAGCTTGATATTAGAACACTCAATCAACGTGGTTGATTAGATAAAGCAACCTATCAAAACCTAACATGGTAAAGGAATGGATAAGAAATAGGGTCGATTCAGTTCCTCGTTTGTATTTAAGGGGAGCACAAAGTTCTTACTTGACTAATTACTTGACTAAATATCAACTAAGTATTTTTATATTAGTGACTACTTACTAGGAGAGGAAATGAAAATGGTGGGCCTTCGCAGACTTGAACTGCGGACCTGCCGATTATGAGTCGGATGCTCTAACCAACTGAGCTAAAGGCCCATTTTCATTTGTTTGGACAATTCTTTAAAATTTCTTTTGTTGAAATAATTAGCACTAACACTTCAACAAAGCGGGTGCAGTATAAGCATTTTTTATTTTATTGTCACCTACTGAGCAATAATATTTTGTCTTTATTTACTGTTAGCTTATTTGTTGAACAGCTGAAGTAAAAAATGAATTGAAAATAAAAAGTGAACCTTGTATTTACTTCACTTTATGTCTGTATATTTTCATGTATCGCGATCAACTTGACGCTTTTTGTCATAGGCCAAAACGAGTAGAAAGCCATAACTACTCTCTTAACTTTTTATATTCAACAATAAAAAAGAGTAAGCTAGAAAACTAACTTACTCTTTTATTATATCATCTAAAAATTTACTTACTCACCATCAAGGAAACTTTTCAGTTGTTCTGAACGAGATGGATGACGCAATTTACGTAGTGCTTTCGCTTCAATTTGACGAATACGTTCACGAGTTACGTCAAACTGCTTACCAACCTCTTCTAACGTATGATCAGTGTTCATATCAATACCAAAGCGCATTCTTAATACTTTTGCTTCACGGGCAGTTAAACCAGCAAGTACTTCATGGGTTGCACCTTTAAGGTTTTCAGCTGTTGCTGAATCAACCGGCAATTCACCGCTACCATCTTCAATAAAATCACCTAAATGTGAATCTTCATCATCACCAATAGGCGTTTCCATTGAAATAGGCTCTTTCGCTATTTTCAATACTTTACGAATTTTATCTTCTGGCATGATCATGCGTTCAGCTAATTCTTCTGGCGTTGGCTCACGTCCCATTTCTTGTAACATTTGACGAGAAACACGGTTCAATTTATTAATGGTTTCAATCATGTGTACTGGAATACGAATAGTACGCGCTTGGTCAGCAATTGAACGGGTGATTGCTTGGCGTATCCACCACGTTGCATAAGTTGAAAACTTGTAACCACGACGGTATTCAAATTTATCAACGGCTTTCATCAAACCGATATTACCTTCTTGAATTAAATCTAAGAATTGTAATCCACGGTTAGTATATTTTTTCGCAATAGAGATAACTAAACGTAAGTTGGCTTCAACCATTTCTTTTTTCGCACGGCGCGCTTTCGCTTCACCAATTGACATACGACGGTTGATGTCTTTTATGCCATGAATATTTAAGAAAGTTTCTTCTTCGATTAGATTTAATTTATAGATGCAACGTTCAACATCTAATTCGATATCACCCAGTTTGGCGGAATAACTATGTCCTGCTGCTTTCTCTGCTTCATACCAATCTTTAGATGTTTCATTACCAGGAAAGATTTTAATGAAGGTCGTTTTAGGCATACCCGCACCAACTACACAATGCTTCATAATCAAACGTTCTTGCACACGTAATCTATCCATAACACTACGCATGTTTTTTACTAATTTATCAAATAACTTAGGAATTAAGCGAAATTCTTTGAATACTTCAGCAACACCGTCAATGGCTTCTTGAGCATCACTATGTCCACGGCCTTTTTTCGAAATTATTAGATTCGCATTTTCATACGCTTCGCGTAATGCGGTAAATTTTTCACGGGCTAGCTCTGGACATGGTCCTGTGTCTTCTTCCTCTTCTTCTTCTGAATCATCTTTATTTTTATCTTCATCTGCTAATTCATCTTTAGAAAGCTCAGAGCCGACATGCGTAGCCGCTGCAGGAATATCTTCATCTTCAGCATCAGGGTCTAAAAAGCCAACAATAATATCAGTTAAACGTACTTCTTCTGCTTCAAAATTATCCCACATATCAAGTAAAAAGTTTATCGCAGGCGGATATTCAGAAACACAACGTTGTACTTCTTTAATCCCTTCTTCAATACGCTTGGCGATGACAATTTCGCCTTTACGAGTCAATAATTCAACAGTACCCATTTCACGCATATACATACGAACAGGATCGGTTGTTCGACCGATTTCACTTTCTACAGTAGCCAGTGCTTGCGCAGCGGCTTCAGCAGCGTCTTCATCGGTATTAGCTTCGCTCATCATTAACGTATCAGCATCAGGGGCATTTTCAAAAACTTGAATACCCATATCGTTGATCATACTAACAATGTCTTCGACTTGGTCTGAGTCGATAATATCTTGAGGAAGATGATCGTTAACTTGTGCAAACGTTAAATAACCTTGCTCTTTACCTTTGGTTATTAAATCTTTCAATCTAGATTGAGGGGCTGGTTCCATTGACGAGTATCCACCTATGTTTGGTAATATGGTTTATTCAAACAATATTTTATAAAATTGAATAGCAAAAGCTGTACAAATAAAGCAGGAAATTATAGCGAATTTTCTGTATTATTTCTAGTCTTCAATCTAACTAAAAAGTGCCTGCTTTCTTTGTCTTAAATACTTTATTTCAATCAAGTATCATTGTTACTCTACATTAAGCATTGAGTATTGCTTGTAACTCTTGTTTTTCTTGCTGAGACATATGCCCTGTCCGTGCTTTTTGCAACAAAAATTCTGCTCGTTGTTCAACAAAATTATTCAGTAATTTTTCAATGCTATCAAGAAAAACATCTTCTGCTGCTTCCGCTTCAATATGATGTTGCCAACACATTAATTTTGCCAGTTGCTTACCTTGTTCTTTATCACGAAAATACTCGAGTAGTTGTGCTGTTTTTATATTGGGGTTTTGCTGACATAATCCCAATAATTGAGTGAGTAAATCAACACCAGGTATCGTTAACGTCTGTAATGCTGAAATATCTCCTAAGGCTTTTACTATATGGGGATGTTCTAACAATAATGCAATGGCTAACCTAACAGGTGTTACTTTAGTGCTCACTTTGGGCTTTTTAATCGTACCTGCCCCTGCAACCGTTTTACTAAATTTTGTTATAAATTGCTCACTGCCCGTACCAAAATTATTAGCTATCTCGTTAATGATGGCATCTTTTAATACACTGTCAGGGAGTTTTGCGAGCAAAGGTTGGAAGGATTCAACCAAACCAGCTCTTCCTTCTAATGAACTCATGTCTACTTGATTCATTAACTGTTCAAACAAAAATTTAGATAAAGGCATTGCTTCATCAAGAATTTTTTCAAATGCCTGCTGCCCTTCTTTACGAATTAATGAATCGGGATCTTCACCATCAGGTACAAAAACAAATTTCAATGAGAAACCATCACGAATTAATGGCAAAGCATTTTCCATAGCACGCCATGCAGCATCGCGTCCTGCTCTGTCACCGTCATAACAACAAATCACTTCTTTAACGTTACGGAACATGGTTTGTAATTGTTCTGTCGTTGTGGCGGTACCCAAGGAAGCGACTGCATAATCAACACCATGTTGTGCTAACGCCACTACATCCATATATCCTTCAACAACCACTAATCGCTTGAGGCTTTTATTGGCTTGTTTAGCTTCATATAAACCATACAATTCTTGGCCTTTATGATAAACACGCGTTTCGGGTGAGTTTAAATATTTAGGCTTTTCATCTCCTAATACTCGCCCTCCAAAACCTATTACTCGACCGCGTTTATCGCGAATAGGAAACATAATTCGACCACGAAATCGATCATATGGGCGACTTTTATCTCCTTTAATTGCCATACCTAACTCAACAAGTTGCTGATTAGCTTGACCGTTGCGTGAGTAGGCTTTCATCATGCCATCCCAGGCTTCACTGATATAGCCAATACTAAAGCGCTTAACCACTTCACCGCTTAAACCTCGACCTTTTAAATAATTAACCGCTACTTCTTTATCAGCCGCAACTTTTAATTGCTGTTGATAAAAATGACTGATTTGATTCATCAGTTCATAATCATCTTGTTTTTGCTGATACACTTCCTGCTGTCGGCGATGTTCCGCAGGGCTGGTATTATTTTCTTCCCGAACAACTTCTATGCCACAATGATTAGCAAGTTCCTCTATGGCATCAACAAAATCAAGTCGGTCGAATTCCATTAAGAATGAAATTGCATTGCCATGTTCACCACAGCCAAAACAGTGATAGAACTGCTTATCTTGACTGACGGTAAAAGAAGGTGATTTTTCATTATGAAAAGGGCAACAAGCTTGGTAGTTTTTACCCGCTTTTTTTAATGGTACACGTGAATCTACAATGTCAACGATGTCGGCACGCGCAAGTAAATCATCAATAAATTGTCGAGGAATACGTCCTGCCATATTGCTTAAAAGCTCATCAATTAAAAAGAAAAATTAATAGTGACTATCCCCCTCGCTTTGAGGTAGCCGTCATTGTGTATGTTTTTTGTAAATATTGAGAATCCACCCTGACATTCTCAGCTTTGCTTTGGTGTTTCGGTTAAAACTAAGTATCTCCTTCCAAACAGAAAATATACCATGAGAATAATAGCGATGAATAAATATAATTAACAAAGCATTCTACACAAAAAAGCCGTAATAACCTAAGTCATTACGGCTTTATTAAAGCTTTTTAATCTATATTAAGTTAAGGCTACTCTCACTTGACTGCTTACAGCACCCATGTCAGCTTTGCCTTGTAATAAAGGTTTTAACACTGCCATTAACTTACCCATGTCTGCCATTGAGGCTGCATCGGTTTCGTTAATCGCCTTATCAATTAAATCTTTAATTTCTGCGTCAGTTAAAGGTTGCGGAAGAAAGAATTGTATAGCAATTACTTCTTCTGCTTCTTTTGCTGCTAATTCATCACGACCACCATCAGTAAACATTTTGATAGATTCTTTACGCTGCTTAACCATTTTGGTTAAGATCGCAATAATATTATCATCAGTTGCTTCGGTTTTATGATCAATTTCAGCTAGTTTGATCGCAGACAATGCCATGCGAATAACACCCAGACGACATTTGTCTTTGGCGCGCATAGCATTTTTCATTTCATCTTTGAGCTGAATTAGAAGTGACATCTAATACGCTCTAGAGGCTACTAAGGTCATTATTGAAAATGACTTAGTACATGCGAACGTGACGAGCGTTCTCACGAGAAACTTTTTTCGCAGCACGTTTAACAGCAGCTGCTTTTTTACGTTTACGTTCCCAAGTTGGCTTTTCATAACATTCGCGACGACGAACTTCTGAAAGAATACCTGCTTTCTCACATGAACGTTTAAAACGACGTAATGCTACGTCAAATGGTTCGTTTTCTCTTACTTTAATTACTGGCATGTACTTTATTTACCTTAGTATAAATCTATATAAATCGGTGTCTGACTTCGAAGTGTTACTTTATTTTTAAAATAACAGGAATCTTGTCTACACCCGCTCTATCAAAAATGGGTGACGTATTCTACTGCTAACTACTCTATAATGTAAAGACTAAATTACAACTAGTGAAATAAATACTCTGGTGCCCATGAAGCAAAAAGGTTAAAATCGTCGCGTTTTTTAGCTTTTCTATTTTTTGGATAAAATTGTATGCGAATTTTGGGTATTGAAACCTCTTGTGATGAAACCGGTATTGCCATTTATGATGACGATAAAGGCATTATGGCACACAGACTTTATAGCCAAATTGCTGTACATGCTGATTATGGTGGTGTTGTTCCTGAATTGGCTTCACGAGATCATGTGCGTAAAACCATTCCATTAATTAAGGCCGTCTTAAAAGATGCCAATTTAACACCACAAGATCTAGACGGCGTAGCCTATACTGCTGGCCCAGGGCTTGTTGGTGCATTACTCGTTGGTTGCTCAATTGGTAGAAGTTTAGCCTATGGTTGGGATTTGCCTGCTGTACCTGTACATCATATGGAAGGTCATTTACTAGCCCCTATGCTAGAAGATGATGTACCAGAGTTCCCTTTTATCGCTTTGCTCGTTTCAGGTGGCCATACAATGCTAGTTCGCGTAGAGGGTATTGGTCAGTATAAATTACTGGGTGAGTCAGTTGACGATGCTGCAGGGGAAGCTTTTGACAAAACGGCTAAGTTGTTAGGGTTAGATTATCCAGGTGGCCCCGCACTCGCTAAAATGGCTGAATCTGGTGTAGCCGGACGGTTTAAATTACCCCGTCCAATGACAGACAGACCAGGATTAGATTTTAGCTTTAGTGGTTTAAAAACAGCGGCAAGCACGTTAGTTAGAAAAGAATGCCTCACGTTAACTGAAACAGAGTTAACACAAACGCATGCCGATATTGCGCATGCTTTTCAACAAGCCGTCATAGATACCTTGGCAATTAAATGTAAGCGGGCGTTAAAACAAGAGAATTTAAACCGTTTAGTTATCGCTGGGGGCGTAAGTGCTAATACAGCTCTGCGAGAAAAGTTAGCCGATACCACCAAAAAACTTGGTGGTAGTGTTTTTTATCCTCGACCAGAGTTTTGTACCGACAATGGAGCAATGATCGCCTATGCTGGATTACAACGATTAAAAGCAGGGACTGACGCAGATTTAACGTTTAAAGCTAATCCGCGTTGGTCGTTAGACTCTTTGCCTGCGATATAGCCCCCTCCTTCCTTCGACAGGCTCAGGACAAACGGCTAGATCATTAATTCCGTTCATACTGAGCGCGAGGAACGAGCAGTCGAAGTACAGGCTTCCTTCGACAGGCTCAGGACAAACGGCTATATCATTAATTCCGTTCATACTGAGCGTGAGGAACGAGCAGTCGAAGTACAGGCTTCCTTCGACAGGCTCAGGACAAACGGTTTTCTTCAGGTATAAATGAATTTACCTATTATTCACAAGTCACCCGATTATTCTGAGCGCGAAGCTGTCGAAGAACCCATCTGTAGCAAGCTTGGTAAGAAAATCAGTGTGAATACTGTACTGACACTCATCCCTCCAACAATAACGGCGGCAATTCCACGATAAAGTTCAGCACCTGCTCCTGGAACCAATAGCAGTGGTAACATGCCACATATACTGGTTAAAGTACTCATTAAAATAGGCCTTAATCTCAGTCGAACCGCTTGTTCTACCGCATCATGTCGAGACAAGCCTTGACTCTCTGCCATACGTGTTTGATACACTAATAAAATAGCATTATTAACCACTAATCCTAGCAAAATGATAAAACCAATCATGGTTAATAAATCTAACGGTTGAAATATCACTAAATTGGTTAATTGTAAAAAGCCAATACCACCAATCGTTGCTAACGGTATGGTAAGTACAACTAGCACACTATCTTTAAATGAACGAAATAACGCCGCCATTAATAAATATAGAATGATCAATGCTAACGCAAAGCTTTGCCCCATACTCGTTAACGCTTCAGTTAACGCTTCGGCGGTGCCTCGATAATTAACACTCGCAACACTGCCACTTTCATTCGCGCTATCACTTGCTAATACAGCTAAAATTGCTGGTTCAGCTTTTATTTTTATGGTGGCTATCACCTCTTCTAAACTTAAATTATCAGGCGGTGTTACTTGCAAGGTAATAGTACGCTGGCGATTAACGCGTCTGATAGAACTTGGGCCCGCCGTTCTAACAATATCTACTAACTCGCCAACCGGTTGAACATCGGCATTGGGGGTATATAAAGGAATGGCTGCCAACTCTTCAGGTGATTGCCAGTCGGTTGATCTTAAAAATACATCCAGTCGTTTTTGACCATTAAAAAAATCACCCACATATAGGCCAGTTCCCAATGAACGAGTAATAGCCCCCACTTGTGAACGGTTCCAACCGGCTTCAGCCATGCGCCTTTCATTAGGAATCATACGTAATTCAGGCTCTGCGAGGGTTAACCCCGGCATGGGTCTAATTCGCACCCCTGGTAATACTTGGTTTATTACACCGTAACCAGCTTGTGCTGCTTGTAATAGTGTATCTACATCGTTCCCTTGAATATCAACATCAATACGACGCCCACCGCCTAAACTTCTAAATATTTGTGATTGTGAAGCAAAGGCCATGGTATCGGGAAAGCCTCCCAAAGCCTCTTTATTAATAATTTGGATAATTTCACCAATATCATCAACATTTTCCGCACGGCCCCCCATAAAGCCAAAACTTCCAAAAATCCCCATCCACGTATGCTTTATTTTAGGATCTTTTTCGCCCGTTAAATACGGGTTGAGACGACGATTAATTTCATCACTCATTTCAAAACGAGCAGCAGGATAACTTAGCCCTGGAGGCGGTAAAATAAACGCTTGAAATCGATTTTGATTGCCTTTAGGTAAATAATCAATTTTAGGAAATAATAACCAACTACCCACAAATGAAAGAAACATTAAACCAAACACCCAAGCGAAGCGTTTTGTGGGCGTACTGGTAATACGCATTACCCCGTTAGTAATATTACGCCACCAATGCGCATGAGGATCAACGGCACTGACCTCTGACAATAATTTACGTGCTGCCGTGGGTAAAACAGTCACCGCAATAATTAATGACGCAACAACAGCAACAGCAATGGTAATCGCTAAATCAGCGAACAATTGCCCTGACACGGCATCTAAAAAGGCAATGGGTAGAAAAATAGCAACAGTGGTAATGGTTGAGGCGATTAATGCCCCCCATACTTGGCTAGCTCCCTTTAATGCAGCTTTTTCGGGATCGTCTCCTTTTTCACGTAAACGAACAATATTTTCTAATACGACGATAGCCGCATCAAGCACCATGCCGACCGCAAAGGCTAAGCCTGCCATAGAAATAATATTTAACGTTCTGCCCGTAATAAACATAACAATAAGGGTAACGACTAATGAAATAGGTATTGCTAACGCTACAATTAATGTCGCGCGAAATTTACGTAAAAACCACCATAAAACAATAACGGCTAAGGCAACACCCATCAATAAGTTATTGCGTACTAATGCCATTGAACGATTAATATAAATAGTTTCGTCTGACATTTGTATCATTTCCAGACCGACTCGTTTGAGTGGGCCAGTATTTAATTCACTCATAGCCACTTTGAGGTCGTCCATCACGGCAATAACATTAACCCCTTGCTCAGCCTGAGCATTCATTGCAATAGCGGGATCGCCATCCAAGGTTAAAATACCGGTTCTATCTCGTAAACTCAGTTCAACTTTAGCGACATCGCGTAATAATATGGGTTGACCATCACGCCAATCAAGTACCATTTCAGCTAACTGCTCTGTGCCATATTTACCTGAAAATCGTAACGTATATTTTCTTCTACCCACTTCATTAAAACCACCAGACGTATCACTATTATTTGCTAACATTGATGCGATTTCTGGAATATTTAAACCCAAAGCCGCCGCTTTATAAGGATCAAATGTTATGCGTAGCTCAGAAGACAAACCACCAAAGGCATTAATTTTTGAGATACCCGCGACCCGTTCTAGCTTTGTTTGAATAACCTCTTCAACATAATCTTGATAGCTGACAATATCTCGCTCATTACCCGGTAATGGTTTTAATGCAAACCAGGCAATTGCAGTGAATGTTCTATTACCGCCCACTGTAATTATTGGCTCTGTGGCATCAGCAGGATAATTAGGTACTTGATTTAACGCACTCATGACATCAATTAATGCACGCTCTAAATTAATACCTGAACGATAACGCAGCGTAACATCACCTTTTCCTTGTTTAGACGAGGAAATCAAGGATTCAAGTCCTTGTAAGCCTTTTAGGACATCTTCTTGACGCTCTATTATTTCCGCTTCTATTTCTTCTGGTGCCGCAGAACGCCAGCCAGTTGAAATGGTTATTTCAGGCTTACTTATATCTGGTGTTAATTGAATAGGTAGTTTAAATATACTGATCAAACCAAACAAGGCCACTAATAGAATAGCAACAATAACCGCGGTAGGGTTTTTAAGCGCAGAAGCCGTTAAATTCATTCCTGCTTTCCTTTCTTCTCAGGCGCTTGACTTTGAATGCTGCTGTTATGAGAAACAAGTTCATCATTATTATTTTTTATTACTACACTTTGACCTTCCTGCAAACGCTCTGCACCACGAATAACAATTAAATCGCCGGCTTTTATGGTCTTATTAGAATTTTCACTAGTAACCGATACAAGCCCCCCCATACCAGCCCCAATAACAACGGCAATTTTTTCTGCAGTGATGCCTTGAGTATTTTCATTAACACGAAATACACTGGCGCCATCACGACGCAACACTAAAGCATCTCGAGGTACGACTAATAGCATTTCACTTGGCCCGTTCGCCACTTGCGCTTTAAAAGCTAAACCTATTGGCCAATCAAAGGTAGACATATCTAACCTTACTTCCATCAAGTGAGAGCGAGCGTCAGCAACAGGGACTATCGTTTTAATCATGGCATAGCCTAAGCCTAATGGTGATTCAACTAATAACTGTTTAGCTGCTTTTAAAAACTGATAAGCGACAATAGGAGCAAAAACACTGGCTTCGCTGTTTTCAATTTCCACTAAGCGAATAATGGCACTACCATTTTCAACATACTCACCAAGGTTAGCGATACGCTGGGTAACAATACCTGAAAAAGGTGCTTTTAATTGAGTGTAAGCAAGGTTCTGCTCAGTTTTATCTAATCGTGCTTGTGCAACAGCCACGTCACCTTGCGCAATATCACGCTCAGATATCGCTTTATCTAATTCAGTTTCAGGTGATAATTTTTGTTTAAATAATTGTTTTTTTCTAACAACTTCATCCGCTAAAAAACGTAAGCGCGCTTGGCTATTGAGTACATTAGCTTGCGCTTCTCTTAATTGGATTTTTAACTGTTTATCATCAATACGAGCAATCAAATCACCTTGAGTAACACGGGCACCAATAGCCGACAAATAGGTTAATCGACCTGATGTTTCTGCGGCAATTTTAGAGTTGTTTTGGCTAACGACGGTACCTGGTACCGACACGACAGGTGATAGCTTCGTCATTTTTGCACTATCGACATTCACACTAGCAGGAGGGGAATTTCGTGCAACTACAGGCTTTTGAACTAAAGCCAAAATAAATAAACTCAAGCATAATGATTTAAATAATATTTTCATGACGTTCCTAAAAAGATGATAGCCGTTTATGAGTAATTAATTTTAGTGGTAATTTTACTTTCTGTACCTTTAAGCAAACGAAGAATGTTATCTTTATGGCGAAAAATAATTAACGCGCTTAGCATCAACGTAGGATACACATAAAGTGGCTTTAAAAAAAACACGTACAGTGGCGCAATTGATACCGTAATGATTGCCGCTAAACTTGAATATTTAGTCAATTTAGCGACCAAAACCCAAGTAATAACAAGTAAAGCACCTAAGCTAAAACCTATGGGCAATAATGTACCTAGTGCAGTGGCTACCGCTTTGCCGCCTTGAAAGTTAAAGAATAAGGGATACATATGCCCTAAACAAGCAGCGACACCAATAATGCCTAAATATAAGGGTTCTCTTTCTAAAAAGTGAGCGTATAAAAAATAAGCTCCCCAAACGGGAATCGTGCCTTTTAGTATGTCTAAAAACAACACCGTAGCGGCTGTTAATTTATTGCTGATTCTTAAAACATTAGTGGCTCCAGGATTATGCGAACCCGTGGTGCGAGGGTCGGGTAAACCAAGCATTTTGCAAATTAAAATAGCACTAGAAATTGAACCAATTAAATAAGCAGTAATAATCATGGCAAGCGTTAATAGCAACATGGCAATCTAAATTTTTCAAAAAATTAACATTATTCGTCATTCTATCTTGTTATCTGCTAGTTTTTCTACACCTGCGCAGGTAAACTCAGCTTTTATTTTGTAACAATACCAATTGAGGCAATTCATTGCCTCAATTGGTATAAATTTTCAAAAAATAATTTAACGGAAAATTCATGGATAAAGTTTTTATCAAAGGTTTGCATATTCAAACAACTATTGGTTTTTTTCAATGGGAAAAAGAAATCAAACAAACCTTAGTTATCGATGTTGCTATGGCATGGGATACCGCCAATGCAGCAAAAAATGATGAATTAGCTAAAACGTTGGATTATGCTGAGATATCAATAGCAATAGAAACATTTGCTAATGAAAATCCGGTTGACTTAATAGAAACATTAGCTGAACGGATGGCCGCCTTTTTAATGTCTAAATTTCATATTCCTTGGTTACAATTAAAAATAGGGAAACCCGGTGCGGTACATAATGCTGCCACGGTTGGTGTTGAAATTGAACGCGGTCAACTCAATCAAAAAAAATCAAGCTAATGGCTACTATCTATATTTCATTAGGCAGTAATGTCAATCGCGAGTATCATGTTCAACAGGGACTGAACGCCCTTGCCGTTGCATTCGATTTACCTTTTGAACAACTACAACTGTCGTCATTATTTGAAAGTAAAGCGATTGGTTTTAGTGGCAATGCCTTTTTTAATATGGTGATAGGAATTCAAACGTCACAGAGTATTGAGCAAGTAGCTATTAAATTGCGTGATATTGAATTCAGCCATGGCCGCACTAAACATGTCAAAAAATTTAGTCCGCGCACTTTAGACCTCGACTTGTTGCTTTATGATAATTTAATTATCGAGGCACCAGCACAGCTACCTCGACATGAAATAGGCACAAATGCGTTTGTCTTATGGCCATTAAGTGAAATCGCTCCAGAAGTAGTGCATCCCATAATAAAGCAAAATTATTATACTCTTTGGCAAAACTATGACAAAAATCACCAACAACTAAAAATAATTGATAACTGTTGGTAACGAAAGAAAACGTCAAGGTGCTAGTTCACGTGTTTTGAAGACCTGGCTCTTTTTCCAACGCCTAACCCTTACTTATTAACACTTTTAATGCATATAAAAAACTGAGAACAAAACTTAATGAGTACTTTAGAAATAATTATTTTAGCCTTGCTACAAGGTTTTACCGAATTTTTACCTATTTCAAGCTCAGCTCATTTGATATTACCTTCACAAATATTGGGCTGGCAAGATCAAGGACTCGCTTTTGATGTTGCTGTGCATGTAGGCACTTTATTAGCAGTAATGCTCTATTTTAAAAAAGAATTAGGTGTTATGTCTGTTGCTTGGTTGGGCACAATCAATATTGGCCCAGAAAAAAACAATCGTTCTTTTGATGGTAAATTAGCATGGTGGATTATTTTTGCCACCATTCCTGCTGGCCTATTTGGTTTATTAGGTAAAGACTTTATTGAAGAACACTTACGTTCAGCCTTAGTTATTGCCGCTACAACCTTACTATTTGGTTTTTTATTAGGCTTTGCTGATATCAAATCAGGCCATAGAAAAGAACATAAGCCACTTAAAAAATTAGGTGTCAAAGGTGCTATGCTTATTGGTTTAGCACAAGCAATAGCTTTAATACCCGGCACTTCTCGCTCTGGCATCACAATGACGATTGGCTTAATGTTAGGGTTAAGCCGAGATAACGCAGCACGTTTTTCTTTTTTATTATCTATTCCTGCTATTGCGATGGCGGGTAGTTACTTAACACTCAAGTTAGTGTTATCAACAGAAGCCGTTGATTGGCAAGCAATTGGGCTTGGTAGCTTACTTGCCTTTGCCAGTGCCTACGCCTGCATTCATTATTTTCTTATCCTGTTAAATAAGATAGGCATGATGCCTTTTGTTATTTATCGTTTAATCTTAGGTGTTGGCTTACTATGGTTTGTATTAGCTTAGTCGAACCGATACTAGAAAAACTTATTATTCTGGACATAAAATGAACTCAAATATGATTGCAATTAATTTAGAAAACTTCCAACAAGTGGTGTTGGATGAATCAAAAAACAAACTCGTTTTAGTCGCATTTTGGGCCGACCAAGTACCGGAAAGCATTCAGTTAAGAGATGCCTTAGCTGCAAAAGTACAGCCTTTTAATGAGCAAATTCTTATGGCAAGTCTTGACTGCCAAAGCCAACAACAAATAGCACAGCAGTTTGCTATTCAAGGTTTACCAACCGCTATATTAGTGAAAGATGGGCAACCACTTGATGGTATTTCGGGACCACAAACTGATGAAAGTATTGCTACTTTTTTAGATAAACATTTACCTAAAGCTCAAGACATCCTGCTTGCTCAAGCACAAACAGCATTAACTAAAAATAAGTTAACCGAAGCACAAAGTGCGATCAATCAAGCTTATGAACTGGATGCCAAACGTGCAGATATTAAACTCGTATTGATTGATGTTTATATTCAAACGGGAAATACCGACGAAGCACAAGGGCTACTCGAGACTATCATGATGGTTGATCAAGATAGTTATTACCAAGTATTAGTCGCTAAACTTGAACTGGCTAACCAAGCAGCTAACTCGCCAGAAATTCAAGCATTAGAAGCGCAACTTGCAAGCAAGCCTGATGATATAGAAATCAAACACCAATTAGCGGCACAATATAGCCAAGTAAACCGTCATGAAGATGCATTACTTTTATTGTTTAGACTAATGCAAGCGGGTGATGCTGAAACAAAAGATGACAGTAAAACATTGTTTTTAGATATATTAAAAGCACTACCTGATGGTGATGTGATTGCAACTAAGTTTCGTCGTAAGTTATATACGCTATTGTACTAACACTTCGAATTTTAGTACCGCACGTTCAGTATATACGGCTGCCTTGTTTAGTCGTTTGCCCCTCCTCGACTACTACACGCTCAGGATAAACGGCGTGTTTACCGCTTGCCTTCCTTCGACTGCTATACGCTCAGGAT
>OJEP01000330.1_pt1 | contig 15302 bp, 13 predicted proteins | sample 1593761 | NCBI WGS metagenome assembly OJEP01 (sample SAMN05416783, study PRJEB24817) | seawater metagenome | isolation source: Sea water | place: Canada:Atlantic | collected 2013-11
CGGCACATCCATGTGACGCTTGGACTCCGCCATCCATGGCTCCGTACAGTTTTGGAAAAGCTTCCCCACAGGTGCCTTTCCCGATGTTGAATACTCGAAGCTACCTGACAAATTAAAGGCTGAGAAGGGGACTTATGAATAACCCGTTATTGACCGACGACCTGTTGCCCAAGTTTGACCATGTTCGCACCGAGCACATGGAACCGGCAATTGACCAGATTCTCAGCGAGAACCGCGTGAAAATCTCACAACTGGCGCAGCAGGACGAACCCACCTGGGAAACCCTGGCGCAACCGATGCAGGCAACCGAAGACCGGCTGGAAAGAGCCTGGTCGGTGATTTCCCACCTGAACGGCGTGATGAATAGTGATGACCTGCGCAAGGTTTACAAGAACTGCCTGGAAAAGCTCACCGAGTACAGCACCGAGTTAAGCCAGAATGCAGAACTCTGCGAGGCTTACAAGAAGCTGGCAGAAAGCGGCCAGTACGATGAACTCAGCGAGGCGCAGCGTAAATCCGTGGACAACACCCTGCGGGACTTCCACCTCGGTGGCGTCGATCTGCCCCAGGAAAAGAAAGAGCAGTACGCCAATCTGTCGATGGAGCTGTCGGAGCTCTCCAACCGTTTCAGCGACAACGTTCTGGATGCCACCCAACACTGGTTCAAGCACATCACCGATGTGGAAGAGCTGGCGGGCGTTCCTGAGAGCGCACTCGATGGTGCCAAGCAGGCAGCGCAACAGAAGGATCTGGACGGCTATGTGATCACCCTGGATTTCCCCAGCTTCTATCCGGTGATGACCTACGGTGACAACCGCGACCTGCGTCGTGAAGTCTACGAAGCCTTTGTGACCCGTGCGTCCGACATGGGCCCGGATGCCGGCACCTGGGACAACACGCCAGTGATGGCGGAAATCCTCAAGCGTCGTCACGCCATGGCTCAGTTGCTCGGATTCGACAACTACGCCGAGCGCTCACTGGCCACCAAGATGGCCCGCAATGTGGACGACGTGCTGGACTTCCTGAACCAGCTGGCGGCCAAGTCCAAACCCATTGCCGAGCGGGAGTTTGCCGAGCTGAAGGCCTTCGCCAGGGACACCCACGGCGTTGAGGACCTGCAGGCGTGGGACATCGGCTACTACAGTGAAAAACTGCGCCAGGAACGCTACGACATTTCCCCGGAAACCCTGCGCCCCTGGTTCCCGGTGGACAAGGTGGTCCCGGGCCTGTTTGCCGTGGCCGAGAAGCTGTTCGACGTGCAGATTGAAGCCAAACCAGACGTAGAAACCTGGCACCCGGACGCGACCGCCTATTGCATCAGCCGCAATGGCGAGCCCCTGGCCTGGTTTTACCTTGACCTGTACGCTCGCCAAGGCAAGCGTGGCGGCGCCTGGATGGCGGACTGCCGGGTACGCTGGCGAAACCTGCGCGGCCAATTGCAACTGCCGGTGGCCTTCCTGACCTGTAACTTCACGCCGCCGGTGAACGGCAAGCCGTCACTGCTGACCCACGATGAGGTCACCACGCTGTTCCACGAGTTCGGGCACGGCCTGCACCACATGCTCACCCAGGTGGATGTGCTGGACGTATCCGGCATCAACGGCGTTGCCTGGGACGCCGTAGAGCTGCCCAGTCAGTTCCTGGAAAACTGGTGCTGGAACCCCGAGTCCCTGGCCCTGATCGCCTCGCACCATGAAACCGGTGAGCCGCTGCCGGACGACCTGCTGCAAAAGCTGCTGGCGGCCAAGAACTTCCAGTCTGGCATGGCGATGGTGCGTCAACTGGAGTTCTCGCTGTTTGATTTCCGCCTGCACGCGGAATTCACTCTGGATGCCCCTACTAACCCGTTGGACATGCACCGCAAGGTGCGGAGCGAGATCGCGGTGGTGGAAGCACCCTCGTTCAACCGTTTCCCCAACAGTTTCTCCCACATCTTTGCGGGTGGTTACGCCGCGGGTTATTACAGCTACAAATGGGCCGAGGTGCTGGCGGCGGATGCGTTTTCGCTGTTCGAGGAGAAGGGTATCTTCGATCCGCAAACCGGCAAGGCATTCCTGCAGAACATCCTTGAAAAAGGCGGTTCCCAGGAGCCGATGGAACTGTTCAAGGCGTTCCGTGGCCGTGAACCGGAGGTGGGTGCCCTGTTGAAACAGACGGGTATCACCGAAGACGCGGCTTAAGCCGATATCACCCGGTCAGTGTTGTGGCTGGCCGGGCTCTGGAATTGTTGGAGTTTTAACCATGGCGACCCCCAAACGTTTTATCGCCGGCGCTGTCTGTCCCCGCTGTGCGGAGATGGACAAAATCATGATGTTTACCACCGACGACGATGATCAGGTTCGCGAGTGCGTCGCCTGCGGTTTCACGGATGCGGTGTCTGATACCCCGGAGCCGACCAATCCCGAACTGGAAACCCGGGTGAACAAGCTCGACAACGAAGACGATCATACCGTTAAGCAGGTGGTGTTCTTTTCTTCCAAGGATGATTGAGGCTTTGGAGTTTGCCTTCCTGTTGTAGCCTGCTGGTTTTGGGGGCCTGGACGGCGTCGTGGTGCTTTCTTCTGGGAAAAAGAACTCGCTGCGCTCAGACACCTTTTTCCCGGCAGAAAGCACCCCAACACCCTCCGGTTTGAACCGAAAGGGTATCGCTTGAAAGGACAGTGACATTTTGTGTGTTCTTGGCGATATCTTGGGTGTTGGTTCGTGAGGGGGTAGGGGGATTTTTACTCGCCAGAAATGGGTGTCTGAGCGCAGCGAGTTCCATTTCAAGAGCAAAAACTCCCCCTGCCCCCTCGCAGCCCCCGTTGAAGTCAGGCTACGAATAGCAGACAACTCCGAACCCTAAAGAACCATAGCCGCCAACCACCCAAAGCCCAACAACGGCAGGTTGTAGTGCAGGAACGTCGGCACCACCGTATCCCAGATGTGGTTGTGCTGGCCGTCGACGTTGAGGCCAGCGGTGGGGCCGAGGGTGGAATCCGAGGCCGGGGAGCCGGCATCGCCCAGGGCGCCGGCGGTGCCGACCAGGGCCACGATGGCCAGGGGGCTGAAGCCCAGTTCCAGGGCTAGCGGCACGTAGAGGGCTGCGATGATGGGAATGGTGGAGAACGACGAACCGATGCCCATGGTGATCAGCAGGCCAACGACCAGCATCAGCAGGGCGGCCAGAGCTTTGTTGTCGCCGATGGCGGAGACGGAGCCTTCCACCAGGGTGGCAATGTCACCGGTTTCGCGCATGACTTCGGCAAAGCCGGAAGCGGCGATCATGATGAAGCCGATCATTGCCAGCATTTTCATGCCTTCGGTGAACAGGTCGTCGGCTTCTTTCCATTTCACCACCCCGGACAGGTTGAACAGTACAAAGCCAGCCAGCGCCCCGAGGATCATCGAACCCAACCACAGTTGAACCACAAACGCGGCCACGATGGCGACCAGGGCCATGAGAAGCGTTCCGCCGTTATAGGTGACATTCACCCGTTCGGTGCGGGCAATGGCGTCCAGATTGTAGTGTCGGTCGCCGCGGTAGCTGAAAAAGACGGCAACGAGAAGTCCACAGAGCATGCCGAGTGCGGGCAGGGCCATGGCGGACATGACGTTGAGGTCGGTGGCGTCGATGCCGTTGTCGCCCACGTTCGCCAGCAGGATTTCATTGAGGTAAATCCCTCCGAAGCCTACAGGCAGGAACATGTAGGGAGTGATCAGGCCGAACGTCAGCACGCAGGCCACCAGGCGGCGATCCATGTTCAGTTTGGCCATCACGTACAGCAGTGGTGGCACCACAAGCGGAATGAAAGCAATGTGAATGGGCAGGATGTTCTGGGACGACATGGCAATGGCCAGTAGCAGGCCAACGATCAGTAGGCGGATTCCGCCAGCGGCTTTGCCGTCATCCTGCCGGCCCACCAGGTTCAGGGCTTTGTCCGCCAGGGCATGGGCGAGGCCGGATTTGCCGATGGCGACGGCGAAGGCACCGAGGGTGGCGTAGGACAGGGCGACGGTGGCGCCGCCTCCCAGGCCCTCGTTAAACGCGGCAATGGTGGCGTCCAGTGACAGGCCGCTGATCAGGCCGCCGGCGACGGCGCCAATAATCAGGGCAACAACAACGTGGATGCGGCACAAGCTCAGCACGAGCATGATCACGACCGCAGCAACAACGGCATTCATGGCAAACTCCGGGATGTCGGGGATGGCTTTCAGCGCCCCGGAGGTGGGGCGGTTCAGGAAAGCGCGCTAATGTGCCGGAAACGCGTGCTGCAGTCAAAAATCGTGCTTACGGGTGATCGTCAGCCACGTAGGTAAACCGGGGAACATCCTCGCCAGCGACTTCCACTGTCTCCTGGAACATCGCCAAGGGTCGTACCCATAGGCTGTAGTCACCGTACAGGCAGCGGTATACGACCATCGGCTCCTCGGTTTCGCTGTGGCGGGCTACACCGATGACATCATAATCCCTACCCTTATAGTGTCGGTATCGGCCTGGGCGGAGCTCTGACTTTTTATCGGTCATCGTATCTGTCTCCATGCGTCGTTAGTTACACGCGACCGGTGACCACTCGAACGGTCAGTTCTTGAGCTTGTAGCGGCCCGGTCCAAGAAAAATAACGGCAATGGCAATGAACAGGAAGAAGCCCTGCAGTTCGAGTGCCCAGCCGCCGTTGTTACCCAGTGCCATCAGTTCATGGCTGTGTACCAGAGCAATGGCCACCAGCATGTTGAAGGCGATGAGTAACGCGCCGATACGGGTCTGGTAACCCAGGATCACCATCAGTGGTGCCAGCAACTCACCAATGAACACGCCCCACGCGAAAAAGGCGGGAATCCCATGGCTGGCCAGTTGGCCTTCGATGAAGCCCACGCCATGGAACAGCTTGGCGATGCCATGAAACAGCAATAGTCCGCCCAGGGTCAGTCGAACAATCAGTTTTCCCAGATCCGCATTGTCGAGCAAGGTTTATTCTCCCGTCAGGAAAGGTTTGTCGGTCAGCGGGCAAGCTTAACCGGTTTGTCGCCCGGCTCAAAGGTTGCGGATCTGGGGGTAAAGCGGCACCAGCTTCTTAATCAGCCGGTTCTGTGCGCCTGTGGGTATGCCGTTTTCTTCCATGGCCAGTATGAGATTCTCAGCCAGGGCATTGAACTGGGTGTCCGTCACGTTCATATCGGCGTGGCTTTCGCGCATTTCGCGCCCGGAGTAAGTGCAGGGGCCACCACTGAGTTCGCAGAGTTGGTCCGTCAGGTTGGTGTGGAACTGGCGCACGTCAATGCCACGAAACTGATCGTTGATACGCTCGTCTTCGACAATCCGGTAGAGCAGATCTTCGACAATATCGGCGATGCCGGAACGTTCGCCGAGCTGTTGGTAGAGAGAAGAATTCTGTTGGTTGGTTTCAACCATGGACTGGCAACCGGAGAGAGCCAGAAGAGGTAATAGAACCAAGATGATGACAGAATGTTTCATAATGATCTCCCGGGTTGTCAGAAACTGGCCTGCAGTGAGAGGTAGGCGCCGCGCTGGTCTTCCAGGGTGGCAACATCACCAAGATTGACCAGGGCGGCCGTGACCGACAAGCGCCTGTCGGGTACCCAGGCAACAAAGACGTCCCACCAGTCTTCCTCGGTGGCGAAACCCAGGTTGTCCGGCTTCTGGCGGTATTCCGTACCCACCAGCCACTGGCGGGTCACAAACAACCCGACGCTGCCTTCAAACATGGCCTCGTAGCTGTCGTTGCGGTCGCCGCCGAAACCCAGTAGTCCGCCCTGATTGGCCTTGGTACCGCGAACGGTAGCATTGACCAGGAGATTGCGATCCATCACCGCCGCGAAGAAGAGTTTGCTACCACTAACGTAGACATCGGTGCCGCTGTCGTCTTCGGCGCCGATGGCGTCGGGTACGGTGAACTCGCGGTTGCGTTTGTGCAGAAGGCCGGCTGACCATTGCCCCCATGGGCTGTAGAGGGCGTCGCCGGCGAGCCTCACTTTGAGCCCGAAAACGTCCTGCACCAATTCGTCTTCTTCTAGGCCAAAGCCGTTTTTCAGGGTGAACACCAGGCTGTCCAGGTCGAGGGTCTGGCGCGCCAGCGTCAGCTCGACACGATTGTTCCAGGTGACGCCCGCCCCGACAACTGAAAGCGTGTAGTCGTCAGTTTCGGCGCGGGATAGCGTTAGCGTGCCTCCCCACTCCTCATCGCTGGCATACCCGCCAAGCAGAGCCCAGGGGGAGAGGCCGCCACCTGCGCCGCCCTCGACAGAGGTAACCCCGCCGGTGGCCCACAATCGGCTACCAGTATCTGCAGACAGGTTTGCTGATATCAGTAATGCCAGTAAACCGGTGCTGAATACCCTGGCCATACATGTCATGACGTGGTTTCTCCTGTGTCTCTGAGTTCCCGCTGACGGTTCGTCAGCGACGTTTCCGTATCTTGTAGGTCACCCACACCGACGGGCCGGCTGAGGAAGAACCCCTGACCGCTTTCACAGCCCCAATCCCGCAGTAATGCCCAGCTTTCGACGTTTTCGATACCTTCTGCAACAACGCGCAACCCCAGACCATGGGCCATATCGATGGTGGAACGAACGATGAGCTGGTCCTGGGGCTCCGTGTTCAGACGCAAGACGAAGGATTTGTCGATCTTCAGTTCCTGCACCGGCAGCTTGCGCAACTGCGACAGCGAGGAATAGCCAGTACCAAAATCATCCACCGATAACGTCACACCTAGTTGGCGCAGGCGTCGCAGAGTTTCAAAGGCTGTTTCTGGGTCTTCCATCAGGGCGCTTTCGGTTACTTCCAGGGTGATGCTGGACATGGGTAACTGCCATTGGGTAAACGCCTCGGCAACTTCGCGGGCCAATTCCGGCCGGGTCAGGTCCAGCGCCGACAGGTTAATGGCAACACCGATATTCAGGCCCGCGGCGTGCCACTTGCCCGCGTCGTTGGCCACACGGCGGAGGATATGCCGGGTCAGCTCGGTTATCTGGCCGGATTGTTCCGCCAGGAAAATAAACTCTTCCGGGGAAATGAAGCCCAGGTCTGGGTGAATCCATCGCACCAGTGCCTCAGCCTGATAGAAACTGGCAGATGCCATGTCAAGTTTGGGCTGGTAGTTCATGTGCAAGCCGTTGCTGGCAATGGCGTGATGCAGGTCAGAGATCAGCTGAAGCTCTCTCAGGTGGTTCTCATCGTGTCCTGGCTGATAGTGGGTTACGGGCAGCCGGCTTTTCTGTGCCTGCTCGAAGGTCAGGTTCAGTCGCCTGCGAACCTGGTCGGTATCGATGGCGTCCTGGGGTAGCTGTAGCGTAACCATGGTACAGCGAAGGGAGAACGGCGTGTTGTCAATGAATAAGGGAGACTCCACGATTTTGCTGAGTTTCATGGCAAGCTTATCAAGCTCGGATTGCGACTGGGGCGCGACCATCATCAGGAATTCGGCGCCCCCAGTCCTTGCCAGCGCTGAGCGGCCGGGCAATGCTTCCTCCAGCCGTGTCGACACCGCACGCAGAACCTTGTCTCCGAATTCAAGCCCAAGGGTGTCATTGACGTCAGAAATATCATTGAGGCGCAAGCCCATCAGGCTGCAGGGGCGGTTGCTGTTGAACTGCTCCTGCAGGCGCGACAGGAAGGCGTTGCGATTGGGCAGCCCGGTAATCTCGTCGTGGCTGGCGGCATAGCGTATCTGGTCTTCGCGGTCCCTCAGTTTGTTCAGCATGTCTCCCAGCGCCTGGCGCAACTGGGCGAGTTCACCACCGGCCCGGATAAGGGGTGGTGTTGGGGTCTGGCCGTCTCCGATCGCCTTGGCATAGTCTGCCAGTTGCAACACCGGTCGTCCCATGTTTCTGGCGATAATGAGGGCAATCAAGGCCGCCAGCACAAGAACGGCACTGACCAGAAGCAGAATCTCCCAAGCACGCTCATAGTAATTACTCAGACGGGCCTCGCGGTTGATCAGTAACAGCAGCTGCAGGGCCGGCATTTCGTTTTCGGTCAGGTTTATGATGCGGGTAAAATAGTGCGTACTTTCGAGAAACTGGTTCTCGCCGGAGGTCCTGGCCATGGCATCGTTCAGTTCATCCAGCCTGGACAGGTCGATGGAACCCGGATCGGTAAGAATCTGATAACCATCGTCCTCGTCGGAGAAGGCCCTGAACAACACCTCGGTTCCGCTGAGTCGACCGATGATGTCGGTAAGATCACCATTGATGCTAAAACCGGCAATCAGCCATGCCCTTAAGCCGGGCGCTTCCACCGGGATGGTGAGCAGTTCAAAGCCGTCCGCACCGAAAACACTCATCTGGCTGGCAAAGCCTGATTGTCGTGCCTCGGACAGCATCTCTGTTACCAGTGCGCTATCGGTTAAAGAATTGGGTAACCGGTCGGTGTCGGCAAGGACCTGGCCATCGCTGCCAAGCAAGACGGCGAAATCGGCATTCACCCGCCGTGCTTGATTGGTCAGTGCACTGTCTGTAGTGACGCGGTCCCCACTGGCGACGGCAGAGCGAAATCCGAAATCGCGGACTACAACGTCCAGCCGGGAAAGAATCAGGTTGGTGCGGCGCTCAAGCACCTCCTCTGCAACGCTCTCACCAAGACTCAGTTGTTCAAGTGCTCTCGCTTTTTCATCCTCGAACAGGTAGAGCATCAACAGTGCGCCGATGCTCAGACTGACGATGGCAACCATGGTGACCATGACGGTCACCAAACGTCCACGAAACCCTATTCGGCTAGCGACCGCCATCAAAGCTCCCGGAAACGTTCTTGCAGGCCATCCAGCCTGTCATCGCTCGCGGGCTCCGGGGACAATTCCACCGAAAGTTCGAGCGATCCTGAATAGGGCTGCTCAATAGTGAACCGGGCCATACGGGTGTTGTCTGTTAGTCGCGGGTGCCATACCAGGAGCTCGATCTTGCCGGAACCATCGTCTACCGACGGTGGAATCTCGACCGTCAATCGGCCTTGTTCATCGGTTCGGCCGGAGGGTGCGCTGTCGGTAATCAGGATAAAAGCCTGCATATGATCATGAATGTTGCAGCCAATTTCCACCACACCGGTCTTGTCGAAGACAACCGGTTCTGTCGGTCGTCCGGCGTAAAGCTCTATGTTGAATGCCTTGGCGGGTGAGAACGAGTAGACGTGGTGCTGAGTGTTGTCCCGGTTGGGAAAATCCACTCTGGAGTTTTTGGGTATGATCAACGTATGGGGGTAAAAATTACGGTTTTTCTGAACAATTTCAGCCTCTACAGGGGGGGCCGAGGGGCCGTCTTCCACAATCACCACGGCATCGACGACCGGCTTTCCTGACAGACCATCGGTCAGCTCAAGTGGTATTGTGTTGGTCTCAGCTGCGTGGCAAAGAGCGCCCACAAGCACCAGCAACAGGGCAACAGTCAGTTTGTAGATCAATGTGAGTCATCCGTATTGTTTTAGAGGCCCGCACCCAACGACAAACGTATGTGGTTGCGGACCAGCAGGTTTTCCCAATAGTGTCTCATCCAGTCCCATGCGGCGTTCCTTGTCTGTTCTACGAACGGATCCAGATTCAGTTCGTAATAGTCCGGCGAGCCGGCAATTTGCAACACCGTCACGGTGATAGACTGGTCCAGTTCGTTGGCGAAAGGTTCGCCGATCAACTGATGCGCCAGCAGGTTGGCCCGTGTTGCCTCCACATCGACCAGTTCGCTGGCGCGGGTGGAGCGATTGTTCTCGTACATTTCCTCCATCAGCCGGTGACAGAGATAGGCCCTGATAAGAAGTCCGTCAAGGCCATCATAACGTACCAGAAGAACGGATGGTTGGGTAAAATAACCGATCGCTGCCTCTACAAACGGCGCAAACAGCTCGGCCTTACGAGCTTCTCTTGCGCAGGCTTCCACGCATTCAATCAGTCGGGGCGCCATTTCGATGTACTCAATGGCAAACTGGAACAGGCAGGTCGCTGGCTGGTAACCGTCAATGGTGATGGTGGCAGGCAGCGACGATGCCCTCTCCCGCATCTGCTTTAGAAAGGTGCCGGAGCGGGCTTCCTGCCTTCGGGCCTGATCAATGATGTCGAGAACTACCTTTGGTGTCATTTCAGGAGAAGCCGGTCTCTGAACGGAATGGGGTCGCAAGGCGCCTCCCGTTATACGCTTGGGATCGTCAGGGGCATGGGAAGCGGCTGGCTACCGCAACATGCCTGCCTTTTCTCACAAGTGTAGACGAGTTTTGACAGGCTGCTGTGGTGTGAGCATTAAACCTGAACAGGTTGTACCTGGTTTGCCAGCACACTCCCTTACTGCCCTGAAAACCAGCGATCGTGCCGTGAATGGCTCAAAAACAGCCAACCCATGGAAACTGCCCGTGCCAGCATCAGGCAGATCAGCGAGAACCACAGTCCATGATTACCCCACCCGGTCGTCAGCCACCAGACCGGCAGGAAAACCACCAGTGCTGAAAACAGCATCGTGTTCTGCATGTCTCGCGTTCGGGTTGCGCCGATAAACACGCCATCCAGAAGGAAGCCCCACACCGAGGCCAGCGGTAGCATCCACAACCACGGCAGATAATCCCACGCGGTTGCGCGCACTTCCTCGATACCTGTTAGCAAGCCAATCAGAAAGCGTCCGCCAAGAACAAAGGCGACGGTAAACAGCAGCGAGCCCCACAACGACCACCGGAACGCCACCCGGAATACGTTTTTGAACTGGCGCCGACTGTTTTTTCCCACGGCTTCACCAATCAATGCTTCTGCGGCATTGGCAAAGCCGTCAAGGCCGTTGGAGATAACCAGCAGGAAGGTAATCAGCACTGCGTTGGCGGCCAGTATGGTGTCGCCCTGTCGCGCGCCCTGTGCGGTGAAGAAGGCCAATACCAGAAGCAGGGCAATGGTGCGCACCATAATGTACCGGTTCACCTGCAGTATTCTTAGGTAGTCTCGCAACTGCCCGAACAATGCCCGTTCGATCCCCTGGCCATCCGGCATCCGTTTCAGAACCATGTAAAATCCAATGGCGGCCGCCGAGTACTCCGCCATCACCGTAGCCACGGCAACGCCACGACTGTTCCAGCCAAAACCGGTCACAAAGAGCACATCAAGAACAATGTTGAGCCCGTTGGCCACAATCAGCATGACCATGGGCCCCCGCGCATACTGGGTGCCAATCAGCCAGCCCACCAGGGTGTATTGGCAGAGCACGGCTGGAGCGCTCCAGATACGGATGCTGGCGTACTCAGATGCCAGTGCGGCAACACGTTCACTGGGGTTCATCAGGGTCAGGCCCAGTTTGATCAGTGGCTGATGGAACAGAATCAGCAGCAGGCCGATACCGATTGCCAGCAGCACGGAGCGCAGCAATAGGGCAATCTGCGCGAATTCATCGCGTTTACCCCAGGCTTGGGCAGCCAGCCCCGTCGTGCCCATACGCATAAAGCCAAATGTCCAGTAGAGGATGCTGAACAGGTTTGCGCCCACCGCGACCGCGCCCAGATACTCCGGTGTATCGAGGTGCCCCAGCACGGCGGTATCCACAAGTCCCAGCAGTGGCACCGTGAGATTGGTGAGCATCAGTGGCCAGGCCAGCGCCCAGAGCCTGCGATCGGTGGTGGCGAGTCGCGGAGACGATTCTATGGGAATGAGCAAGCTTCCTTCTTTAGTACATTTATGGGTGGACGGGCTTTCGCATTTTTTTGATCTGTGTCTATACTGGGTTGTGTATTATCCATAGCAGACTTCCACCCTGTCTTGAATAGTGTGTGCGAGCACTGGCCGGAGCGGGGCGGATTGGACGCAAAATCCGACAAGAATAACACTCTGTGGAGACACAGTATTATGCGCGTGCACGCTAAGCGGGCAGGTGTCCTCTTGGGCGGGCTTATGACGCCAGCGTTGTCCATGGCGGACTGGACGCTGAACATGAGTCCCGGGGTCACCGGTACCAGCAATGAAATCTTCAGCCTTCACATGACGATCCTCTGGATCTGCGTTGTCATCGGCATCGTGGTGTTCGGGGTCATGTTCTGGTCCATCTTCGCCCATCGCAAGTCCCCGGGCCGGAAGCCGGCAAACTTTCACGAGAATACCCTGGTCGAGATTCTCTGGACCATCATTCCCCTCGTGATTCTCGTTGTAATGGCCATTCCTGCCACAGCAACGTTGGTGGACATGTACGACACCACTGAGGCTGACGTCGATATCAAGGTCACCGGCTATCAGTGGCGCTGGAAATACGACTACATAGAGGATGATTTTGGATACTTCTCCAATATCACCACCAGCGATGACGAAATCTACAACCGCACCGAGAAAACCGAGAACTACTTGCTGGAAGTAGACAACCCGATGGTAGTGCCTGTTGGGGCGAAGATCCGCCTGTTGGTCACCGCCAATGATGTGATCCACTCCTGGTGGGTGCCTGCCTTCGGCGTGAAAAAAGACGCCATTCCCGGCTTTGTGAACGAAACCTGGACCAGGGTCGACGAGCCCGGTATCTATCGTGGTCAATGCACCGAACTGTGTGGCGTAAAACACGGTTTCATGCCGGTGGTGGTCAAGGCTGTTCCTCAGGACGAATACGATGCCTGGGTGGCCGAGCAGAAGGAAGCGGCCCAGCGTGAGCGTGAGCTGACCGAGAAGGACTGGACCCTGGAAGAGTTGATGGCACGTGGCGAAAAAGCCTATGCCAGCGCGTGTGCTGCCTGCCACCAGGCGGACGGTAGCGGTGCGCCACCAGCATTCCCGGCTCTGAAGGGCAGTAAAGTCGTGACCGAAGACATGCAGGCGCATATGGATATTGTTGTAAACGGCGTTTCCGGCACCGCCATGCAGGCGTTCGGCGGCCAGCTGAGCGAAGTCGACCTCGCGGCGGTCATTACCTATGAGCGGAATGCCTGGGGTAATGACACCGGTGAAATGGTGACGCCAAAAGAAGTCTTTGAGTACAAGAATCAGGAATGATGAACCGGGTGGGGGTGGAGCGAAGGCTTCAGCCCACCCTATCCAATGACGCCAGATTAATGACATCACCAGCCTGAATATACGGCGGTAACGGGGGTTTTTCATGAGTGCGGTTGCAGATACCCACGCCCAGGACGATCATCACCACGGCCCCGCAAAGGGCTTTTCTCGGTGGCTGCTGACGACCAACCACAAAGATATCGGGACCATGTACCTGATATTCAGTTTCACGATGTTCCTGCTCGGCGGAACCATGGCCATGGTAATCCGGGCTGAACTGTTCCAGCCGGGCCTGCAGATTGTTGAGCCGGAATTTTTCAACCAGATGACCACTATGCATGGTCTGATCATGGTGTTCGGCGCGGTTATGCCGGCCTTCGTTGGCCTTGCCAACTGGATGATTCCGCTGATGGTGGGCGCACCTGATATGGCGCTGCCACGAATGAACAACTGGAGCTTCTGGCTCCTGCCGTGCGCCTTCCTGATTCTGGTATCCACACTGTTCATGCAGGGCGGTGCGCCCAACTTCGGCTGGACCTTCTACGCGCCGTTGTCGACGACCTACGGCCCGCCCAGTACCACGTTCTTTATCTTCGCCATTCACATCATGGGCGTGTCGTCGATCATGGGTGCTATCAACGTGATCGCTACCATCCTGAACATGCGGGCGCCGGGCATGACTCTGATGAAGATGCCCCTGTTCGTCTGGACCTGGCTGATCACGGCATTCCTGCTGATTGCTGTTATGCCGGTGCTGGCAGGCGTGGTCACCATGATGCTGATGGACATCAACTTCGGCACCAGTTTCTTTGACGCTTCTGGTGGTGGCGACCCGGTGCTGTTCCAGCATGTGTTCTGGTTCTTCGGGCACCCGGAGGTCTATATCATGATCCTGCCAGCCTTCGGTGCGGTGTCGCATATCATCCCGGCGTTTTCCCGTAAGCCCCTGTTTGGTTACGCCTCCATGGTATATGCGGTGGGCGCCATCGCCCTGCTGTCGTTTGTGGTCTGGGCTCACCACATGTTCACCGTCGGTATTCCCATCGCCGGGCAGCTGTTCTTCATGTACGCCACCATGTTGATTGCTGTGCCCACGGGGGTGAAGGTATTTAACTGGGTGGCGACCATGTTCCGGGGTTCACTGACGTTCGAGGCGCCGATGCTGTTTGCGGTCGCCTTCGTCATCCTGTTCACCATCGGCGGTTTCTCCGGCCTGATGCTGGCCATTGCGCCGGCAGACTTCCAGTATCACGACACCTACTTCGTGGTAGCACACTTCCACTACGTACTGGTACCGGGCGCCATCTTCGGCATTTTTGCCTCGGCGTATTTCTGGCTGCCCAAGTGGACCGGCCATATGTACGACGAAACACTGGGGAAGACGCATTTCTGGTTGTCGTTCATCGGCATGAACCTGGCGTTCTTCCCGATGCACTTCCTCGGGCTGGCGGGTATGCCGCGGCGTATTCCGGATTACGCGCTGCAGTTTGCCGATTTCAACATGGTATCCAGCGTCGGCGCATTCCTGTTTGGTGCCAGTCAGATTCTGTTCCTGGTGATTGTGGTCAAGTGCGTCAAGGGCGGTGAAAAGGCGTCTGCCCAGCCGTGGGACGGAGCTGAAGGCCTTGAGTGGACGGTGCCTTCTCCGGCGCCCTACCACACCTTTGCCACGCCGCCGGAAGTAAAGTGAAACAGAGGCAGACTGGCGCCCACAACAACAAACGATAACGGATAAGCCATCGGAGATTGTCATGGCGGAAAACCAGACGTACTACGTTCCGGAACAGAGCAAGTGGCCGATTGTCGCCACCGTCGGGCTGGGGGTTACCCTCTACGGCGCGGCGGCCATAATGGTGAACGGCCAGCAGGGTGAGAGCACCACCGGCCCCTGGGTGATGTTCCTGATAGGCTCCCTGATCATGGCCTATATGCTATTCGGGTGGTTCGGCACGGTCATCAAGGAAAGCCGGTCAGGCCTGTACAGCCCACAGATGGATCGTTCCTTCCGCTGGGGTATGAGCTGGTTCATTTTTTCCGAGGTCATGTTCTTCGCGGCTTTCTTCGGTGCCCTGTTTTACACCCGGATGTTCGCGGTGCCCTGGCTTGGCGGTGAAGGCGACCGTGGTAGCTCCAACATCCTCTGGGAAGGTTTCCAGGCGACTTGGCCGCTGATCAACAACCCTGATCCCGACGCTTACCCGGCACCGGAAGGCATTATCGGCCCCTGGGGTTTGCCACTGATTAACACCATCCTGCTGGTGACGTCGTCCTTTACGGTCACGGTTGCACACCATGCCCTCAAGGAAGACAACCGCAAAAAGCTCAAACTCTGGCTGAGCGCTGTCTCTTATACACATCTGACGCTGCCGACGAATAGAGAGG
>OJEP01000337.1_pt1 | contig 14732 bp, 4 predicted proteins | sample 1593761 | NCBI WGS metagenome assembly OJEP01 (sample SAMN05416783, study PRJEB24817) | seawater metagenome | isolation source: Sea water | place: Canada:Atlantic | collected 2013-11
CTACACCTCTCTATTCGTCGGCAGCGTCAGATGTGTATAAGAGACAGCTAATAAACCCACCCTTTGCAAGTGCTGGCATTAATGTGTTGATCGCATATTCTTCAGATTCAGGGAGTATTTCTAATAAATCTTTGTTTTGTAATTCAGAAGGCAATGCGTTGTGATACCAGGCAGCAGCAGTAAAATAAGGCAAATTAATTGCTGAATATATAGGCTGCTCTGTGCTGTAAAGATTATAATCTGCTGGAGAAACTAATATAACTCCATTTAAATACATCCATTGTGAGTTTTGCAATTCATTGGAGAGACCCATAACACGAGTACCTCCATAGCTTTCTCCAATAATGTATTTTGGAGATTCCCAACGATTATGTCTGCTTACAAAAGTATTCACCCATTCAGCCAAATATTTAATATCTGCATTAATACCAAAAAATAATTTGTCATCAGGCATTTTTCCTTCTTTATCAGCAACCATACGAGAGTATCCTGTATTAACAGGGTTTACAAAAACAATATCGGCAACATCAATTATTGAATTTGGGTTGCTTCTAAACCCATAAGGTTGTGTAGGATAACCTTCTTCGTCTATATTTAATATTCTAGGACCTGTATAAGCTATATGCATCCAAACAGATGCAGATCCAGGACCACCATTAAAAGATATAATTAATGGCCTGTTTGCCCTATCTTTTACATTGTTTCTAGTATAATAAGTATAAAATAAAGTTGCCATGGGACCACCTTCTTTATCCCAAACTGGTTGCGTACCAGTTTCAGCAGTATATGAAAAGTTTTCACCTTTTACAGTAGTATTGTGTGTGGTTTTTACAAGAGTATCTAAAGGAATGGATCTGCTTTGCGAGAAAGACAAAAGTGTTCCTAACAACATAAAAGCAGTAAAGAAGTATTTCATAATAATAATTTATTGTTTTTAAAGTTTAAATATACTTAATGACTAAAACTATTTATGTTAAAATTAAAAATAATTACAATCTTAGCTTTACTAATTAAAATTATTTTAATTAAACTATTTATTAATACAATCAAAATTGTATTTTAGTGAAAAATTTACCTAATGAAAAAGTTTTTTGTTTCTGTGCTATTGCTATTAGCCTTAATAACAGTCTCTTGTAATGGTGACGATGGATTTATACCCATTATTGATGATGTTGACACAGGTCCAGTTACTCCTTTGGTTTTTGAAACTAACCTTTCGGAAATGGAAATTTTTAGTGGAGAATTATCTAATTTAACACCTGATTCAAACGTACACCTTTACGATTTAAATAGCCGTCTATTTTCAGATTACGCACATAAACAGCGATTAATTAGAATTCCCGAAGGTAAAGCTATGCAATATAATGGAGATAGTTCATTTCCTGTATACCCTGACAACACCTTAATATCTAAAACATTTTATTATTACGAAGATGAGGGAAACATTTCTTCAAATAAAATAATTATTGAAACTCGTGTTTTAATTAAAACAGAAGGAACTTGGAAATTAGGCAATTACATCTGGAACAATAATATGACAGACGCTATATATTCGGATGATGGAAGCATAGTCCCCATTAGTTATTTAGATGCTGAAGGAATCACTCAAGAAGTTCAATATCAAATCCCATCAAGTGAAGACTGTATCACTTGTCATCATAATTATGAAACTGTTCGTCCAATAGGACCTAAGTTAAGAGCTATGAATTTTAATCCAAATAATGAAGAAACTGCTATCAATCAGCTACAACATTTTATCAATATCGGACTACTTGAAGGTGTTTCAAATATTTCAGATATAACTGTTTTAGCAGATTGGGAAGACGAAGTAAATTTCAATATCCTCGAAAGAGGAAGGGCTTATATAGACATCAATTGCGCTCATTGCCATCAACCAGGAGGTTTTGTGCCAACAGGTTTCTTATTGGATTTTAGATTGGAAACCGAATTTTCTGAAACAGGAATTTACGAACGTAGAGGTCAAATTGAAGATCGCGTGCAAAGTACGACACCTACTTACTTGATGCCACAAATTGGAAGGTCTATAGTTAATGCCGAAGGAGTATCTATGCTTCTCGAGTATTTAGAAGCAATTGAAGAATAATTTATTTTTTGGTTTAATCCTTGTTTATTGGAAAGTAAAATCATTAAATTAGTAACCTAATTAAAATGAAAAAAATGAAAAACCTATTCTCATTAATCGCATTTGCATTTATAATGATGTTAAGTGTTCAAAATGTATCTGCTCAAAGTATATCTCAAAATCAAGATAGACCAGAAGTTATAGCAAAAACTCAAATTTTAAATTTATCTAACCAGTTAGAATTAACTGGAGACCAATCTAGAACTTTATTCAGAGCTTTAGTAACTAAAGAAGTTAGTATAAGAAAATCTGAACTTGACGAAAACAAAACAACTATGGTTATCGACAAGAAAAAAGCGGATGAATTATTTTACGCTGAAATGAAAAAGACGTTAACTGCTCAACAATTTACAAAATGGGAAAGTTCTTTAAATAAATAATATTGCCATTTATTGCATAAAAAAACCGCTTCATTTTGAAGCGGTTTTTTTTATGCAATAATATTTGATCAATTTTTTACGCTATGAATATACAATTCTTGTCCAATATCTATAGCATTACTATCCAGACCGTTATATCTTTTTAAAGCATCTACTGTTATATCAAATTTTTGCGATATACTATATAAGGTATCTCCTTTTACAACATAATAGGTTTTGACCTTTGAAGGTTTTTCTATTTTTCTTTTATTCTTTTTACCTAAAACTTCTTTATCATAAGTATAAAGCTCATATTTTTCTACAATATTTATTAATTTTTGTGGGTATTTTGGATCGGTTGCATATCCTGCTTTACGTAAACCCTTAGCCCAAGATTTATAATCATCTTTTTTATATTTAAACAATTTTTCATAACGAGAACGCTGCGTTAAAAACAAAGAATGATCTCTAAAAGAGTACTTAGGATCTTTATATTTTCTAAAACATTCCTGTAATTCATCATCATCATGATATACGCGCTCACCAGCCCAACCTTTATGACACTTAATACCAAAATGATTATTAGATTTTTTACTTAACGTTCCTCTTCCAGCACCACTTTCTAGAATACCTTGAGCCAAAGTGATGCTTGCAGGTATTCCATATTGCACCATTTCTTCTTTTGCTATTCTGTTATAGTTATCAATATATGTAGTAACAATTTCTGCATAAGAAGCATTCTTAGGAGTGGGTTTTATTTTGGTTTTATTCACTACTTCTTTTGAAGTTTCAATTTCAGAGCGTTTTTGGATTCTTTCTGTTTTAGGGTGTTTTTTATTAGATGATGTAGCTACCTTCTTTTTAGATTTACAACCTATTAATAGAAGGGAACAGATAAAAATTAGCTTTATAGCTTTTTGCGACATTTAAACAATATTGAATTTATAATATAATTATTATTCTATCTATCTAAAAATTTAAATAATTACTAAAATAACTCACAAGAATCGCTCTATATTCTATTTAGACCGATTTATTAATAAAATATATCGTGCAATTGATTATTTGTATTTTGTTCTTTAATAAAGACTTAGTTACTAACTTAAATATAAAATCCCTACCGAATTTACAGTAAGGATTTTTACACTTACATACAGAAGTATATTAATTTATCTTTTAAGGGTAAAATGCCCTTTAAATATTTTTTTAGCGGCGTTTTCGGTATACTCTACTCTAAACCAGTAATCACTTGAAGGCATTGGTTTTCCATTATAGGAACCATCCCAACCTTCAGAAAAGGTACTTAATTGCTTTAAGAGTTTACCATAGCGATCAAATATATAAATTTTTGCTGTAGGGTCACCATTGGCAATACCAATAATATTCCACGTATCGTGATATCCATCCTCATTAGGAGTCATAAATTGAGGATAATCAATGACTCCAACACTTATAGTTACACTTGCTCCACAACCACTAACATCTTTTATGGTAATAACGTGACTTCCTGGCTCTACATCTAAAAAGATTCCACTTTCTTGGAATGGATTATCATCCAATTGAAATTCATAGTCACCAGTACCATCAGTAGTAGCTGTTATGGTGTGTTCTGAGGCAAATGCATTTGTTACCTCTGCGCTGTAATTTAATGGTGGCGAAGAAGTAATTACTGTCGTAGTAGCCATAGACATACATCCTGTTAGTATTTCTGTTACTCTTACCGTATAGATCCCTTCTTGTAATACCGTAATGGATGCTCCAATTTCACCTAATAATACCTCTGAATTTAATTGCCATTCAAACATATAAATACTTGGATCTAATCCTGTATCGATCACTGGGGGTGAAGTATTTCCTGCAGGTATTGGATTACCCAAGCTATCAACACATAATCTATAAAAATCATCCAAGGCAAGCTCTGGGATTAATTCTACCTTTAAGATTACCTCTGTAAGGTCATAACATTCTGTATTTATATTGGTAACCCTTGCGTAAATAATCTGTGGATTAATTATATTTACATAGGTAGCTGGCAGTGGAGAAACCTCTAATTCTGCATTCTCTAATGTTCCATAAAAATCTAACTGATAAACTAAAGGATCTTGAGTTCCTAAAATCTCATCTAATAAATCCTGATCTAATAAATCAAACTCGGCAATACCATCATTCTCATCCCAATAATCACAAATAGCATAAGGATCTAGTGGTATATTAGCAATAGCTCCTTCTCGTTCTTCTATGTCAAAACTCTGAGTCGATACAAAACAATCAGTATCTATATTTAAAATAACAACATAGATTCTTTGTGGGTTACTCGTGTTGGCATAAATTACTGGATTTTGAATCTCATTAATCATCAAATCTGCTTCAGCCTGACTTTCATAAAATAATACTTGGAAAATCGTTGGATCTTGTCCGTTTAAGATTTCATCAATCTTAGTGGTTAAATCAAAAATAGATTCTCCATCTCCTGGTATCTCACAAATAATATATGGTGTAATAACTGCTGTATCATCTGGAAGAGAACTGACCATTAGTGTTAATTCTACAATTTCAAAACAAGCTGTAGTATCTAAAAGATCTATAGAAACACGTACATATACAATCTCTGGATTGATCACATTGCTATAAGCTGTTGGTAGCACTATGGGAGCATTATCATCAACGGCGTCTTGATAGGTGTTATAATAACTTACATCCCAAGTTTCTCCATCTAATATCTGTGGTTCCCGTATCGTTAAATCAAAAACTTCCTCGCCGTCTCCTGGATTATTAACATCACATAAAATAATTGGATCTGGATCTTCAGGGGCTGGATTGGCCACTACGCGCAATGTTAAATAAACAGTCGTGTCAAAACACAATGTGTTAACATCGCTTACTCGTAACCAGATAGTTTGTGGATTACTCGTATTTTGGTAAGCAGTATCTGGATCAATTACGTTGGTATCTAACTCTGCATCTACTTGGCTTTCATAATACTGTACCGTTACTCCTGAGGCACCACCTGTAATCTCTGTAGTCTTAAGAGTTAAATCAAAAAGTGTGACCCCATCGTTAGGTGCTCCTAAATCATCACAGCTTGTAAACGGTGTGGGTTGGATTACTAAAGGCCCTAATTCTGAACGAATCTCAAAACTTCCTACTTTAAAACAAACTGTTGTGTTATCCTCCAAACGTACCCAAATAATTTGTGGGTTGATCGTATTTGGAAAAGCTGCAGGATTCGCTATAGGGTTAGTACCTGCAATAGCATCTGCCTGACTTGTATGATAGCTAAGGGTATAATCTAAGGGATCCTGAGATCCGTAAATATCACCTTCTCGTTGTGTTAAATCAAATACTGTAAAACCATCATCATCACAAATTACTAAATCTGGGATATCTAATGGAACAATAGGGCTTGGGTTAACAATTAATTCCAAGTCTACAATGCGAAAACATCCTGTCCCTCCTAATGCTATCGAGTATTCTGCTCGTGCATAAATAATCTGCGAAGGAGTTACAATATTGATATAAGGACTTGTTAATGCAAAAATACCTGCCTCTGCATCTAATAAGGTTTCGTAATAACTTACCACCACTCCTGGCTCACCTGCTATAATCTCTGAATCTTTATCGGTTAACATAAAGAAAGAAAAACCATCATTATCTACATCACATACCGCTAATGGTGAAGGAGTTACTGGTGATGGTAGCGGAGTTACCACTAAACTTAAAGTGATTGCTTCACTGACAATACATTGGGTATCTTGAGCTTCTGCACGAATGAATATCGTTTGAGGATTACTGATATTAATATACGGACTAATTAGCGAATTTATACCTGTATCGGCATCGAGTTGTGTTTCGTGATATGTAATTCCAACAGTTGGATCACCTCCTGTAATCTCATCGGTTTTACTCTCTAGATCGAAAGGCTCGAACTCATCATCTGGACCTATGATTTCTGTTGTATCACAAAGCTCTAAAGCAGTAGGTGATAGTAAAATAGGTGATGACACTACCCAAAGTAACAAGGTAGTTTCAACTCTACAACCATTTGAAACACCTTCAACCACAATATAAATAGTCTGTGGACTCGGTGGAATATTGGAATAAGCAGTTGGATTAGTAATAGCAATAGTTAATTCCGCATCTTCATAATAAGTAATGCTATAAGGTCCGCCTGCAGGATCAGCAATACTTAATAATTCTAGTTCGCCAAGAGTTAAATCAAAAACTTCAATCCCATCTGCATTATCATCACACAAAATCATATCGGTTGGTGAAATAATTTGTGGAGTCTCTAAAACAATTAAATCTAAGGTTGTAATACTATAACATCCCGTACTTTGATCTACTAATCGAACGTGAACCGTTTGTAAATTAGGAATGTCATTTAAATAAGGACTTAATAGTGGATTTACATCGTTTTGGGCATCTTCTAATAAATAATGATAGCTTACTTGAAGATTCCCTATTGGAACTCCTCCAGTTACTTCTAGATCTGAATCGGTTAACATAAATTCTCCAAATCCATCATTGCCAGAATCACAATGCTCTAACGCGCTTGGTTCAAATATCATTGGAGCTGGTCTGACTAATAAACTCATAGGAAAAGTTCCATAACATCCCGTTATTGTGCTTTCTATTCGAACATAAATCGTCTCTGGATTTACCGTATTGGTATAAGGAATAACTAATGGATTTATTGCATCATCTGCATCTATTTGATTAGCGTAATAAGTAACTCCTAGTGTAGAATCACCTCCAGTAATAGTTCCATTCTGGATATTTAAATTAAACTCGGTAAAACCATCTTGAATCTGGTCATCACACTGCTCAAAAATTGGTACTGGAGTAAAAACAGGTTCTAATTCTACCACCAATTCAAAACTTCCTACCTTAAAACAAGCTGTTGGATTATTGATAGGATTGTCTTCTAAACGAACCCAAATAGTTTGTGGATTCGCGGTATTTGTAAAAGCAGTAGGACTGGCTATAGCATTAGTAGCTAAATCTGCATCTACCTGACTTATATAATAACTAAGATCATAATCTAAAGGGTCCTGAGAGCCGTAAATATCATCTGCTCGTTGTGTTAAATCAAATACCGTAAAGCCATCATCATCACAAATTACTAAATCTGGGATCTCTGATGAAATAATAGGACTTAGATTTACAAGTAATTCCAATGATACAATTTGAAAACATCCTGTCCCTCCTAATGCTATTGGATATTCTGCTCGTGCATAAATCGTCTGCATATAGGTGTCAATATTGGTATAAGGACTTGCTAGTGGATTTGTTCCAGACTCGGCATCTAGTAAGGTTTCGTGGTAACTTATCTCCACTCCAGGTTCTCCTCCAATGATTTCTACATCTTTATCGGTTAATATAAACTGTGTAATCCCATTATTGTCCTGATCACAAACCTCTAAGGGAGTCGGTGTTACAGGAGAAGGCAGTGGGTTTACAACTAAATCTAAAGTAACTCCAATAAAAGAAAAGCAATTAAGATCTCCTCCATTGGTGTTTTCTGCTCTAAGAAATATCGTTTGTGGATTGCTGGTATTAGTATATGGACTCAATAAAGGATTATTTCCCGTATTAGCATCAGCCTGAGTTTGGTGATACGTAATACTAATAGTAAAATCGCCTCCTGTGATTTCTGCAGTTTTACTTTCTAAATCAAAAGATTCAAACCCATCATCCTGTGTTATTAAATCACAAAGTTCATATGGAAGTGGGGGTACTAATACCGGCGAAAGATAAACCCAAAGTTGTAAAATAGTCTGACTCTTACATTGATTGGCAATGTCCTCGACTACAATATAAATCGTCTGTGGACTTGGAGGTATGTTTGCATATGTGGTGGGATCTACAATTGGTATAGTTAAACCAGCATCCTGATAATAAGCAATACTATAAAGCAAAGGATCCAAACCATTTAATAATTCTGATTCACTCACCGTTAAATCAAAAACTTCAATCCCATCACCATCTTGATCACATAGCGCTAAATCGCTGGGCTGAATGATTTGAGGACTTGGTAAAACAATCAATTCTAAAGTTGTAGTCCCATAACAACCCGTAGATTCATCTAATAAACGCACATAAACAATCTGAGTAAAAGGTACATCATTTAAATAAGGACTCGCTAGTGGATTTACTCCGTTTTGTGCATCTTCTAATAAATAATGATAGGTAACTTGAAGGTTCCCTGATGGATTTCCTCCTGTTATTTGACTGTCTGCATCGGTTAGGGTAAACTCTCCGAAGCCGTCATTGTCCGGATCACAATACTCTAAAGGATCTGGAACTATTGCGATAGGAGAAATAACCTGTAATTCCATTTCAAAAACTCCATAACAACCCTCTACATTATCATCTACACGTACATAAATAATCTCTGGATTTACCGTATTGGTATATGGACTCAATAAAGGACTCTGTGCAAGATCCGCATCTGCCTGGGTACCATAATAAGTTACACTTAAGTCTGTGTTACCAGCTACAATGGTAGCATTTTGAGTGTTTAAATCAAATTCTGTGAATCCATCCTCAATCAAATCATCACATAAAGCAAATACAGGAACCTCTGTAAAGCCAGGAGGACCTTGCAATACTAAATCAAAACTTCCTATCGAGAAGCATGTCGTTAAATCATTGACCAGTCGCACCCAGATTGTCTGAGGACTACTCGTATTTGAAAATGCTGCCGGGTTCGCAATAGCGTTAGTAGCTAAATCTGCATCTACCTGACTTATATAATAACTAAGACTATAATCTAAGGGATCTTGAGATCCATAAATATCCCCTGCTCTTTGGGTTAAATCGAAAACCTCAATACCATCCTGATCACTATCACAGGCTACCAAATCATCTAAATCTATAGGGATATCTGGTGTAGGGTACACAATGAGTTCCATAGGTACCAATCGGTAACATCCCGTAGCAGGTATGGTATATTCTGCGCGAACATAAACAATCTGTGATGGACTAGCGATATTAGTATAAGGACTTGCCAGTGGATTTGTTCCAGACTCGGCATCTAGTAAGCTCTGATAATAACTAATTACGACTCCTGTCTCGCCTCCTAAAATTTCTGTATCCTTAGAGGTTAAATCAAATTCTGCAAAACCATCATCATTATCATCACATACCTCTAAAGGGGTCGGGGTTATTGGAGATGGCAATGGATTTACTAAAAGGTCTAAAGTCGTGCCCCGACTCTCAACACAAAAAGTGGTTACATCCTCTGCTCGAATAAATATTGTCTGAGGATTAGAGGTATTTATATAAGGACTCACTAAAGGATTATCTCCCGTATCAGCATCTGCCTGGGTCTGATAATAGGTAATGTTAATATTTACATTGCCATCCCTAATCTCATCGGTCTTACTCTCTAAATTAAAAGGCTCTAACTCATCATCTGGACCCGTAATATCCGTAGCATCACAAAGCTCTAAGGGCACAGGAGCTATAAGTACAGGAGGTAAATTAACCCATAATAAGAAAGTCGTCTGACTTTGACATCCATTTGCAAGATCCGCTACCAAAGCATAAATAGTCTGTGGACTCGGTGGAATAGTAGGGTAATTATCAGCATTAGTGATGGCTATAGTTAAATTAATATTTTCATAATAAGTAATGCTATATAAATCTGGATCCAAGCCATTTAATAACTCATCCTCTACCTGAGTTAAATCAAAAAAGACAATCCCATCTTCATTATCATCACACATAAACAAATCCGAAGGCATTATAATCTGAGGACTATCCAATACCAATAGTTCTAAAGTCGTAATCGAATAACAGCCCGTAGACTGATCAAACAGACGAACATATAGAGTTTGTGAAAAAGGAACGTCATTAAAATAAGGACTCGCTAGTGGATTTACATCGTTTTGAGCATCTTCTAATAAATAATGATAGCTTACCACTAAGTTACCGGTAGGTACTCCTCCAGTAACAGCCAAGTCTGCATCGGTTAAGGTAAACTCTCCGAAGCCGTCATTATCAGGATCACAATATTCTAAAGCCGATGGCTCGAAAATATCTGGTGGTGAAATAACCTGTAATTCCATGGCAAAAACTCCATAACAACCCTCTAGATTGTCCTCCACACGTACATAAATAATCTCTGGATTTACCGTATTGGTATATGGAATCAATAAAGGATTATCTGCAAGATCCGCATCTGCCTGAGTGCCATAATAAGTTACACTTAAGTCTGTGTTACCAGCTATAATGGTAGCGTTTTGAGTATTTAAATCAAATTCTGTGAATCCATCCAAAATCACATCATCACATAAAGCAAACACAGGAACCGCATCATAAAGAGGAACCGTTGCTAAAACCAAATTAAAAGGAGCTACCGTTATACAGCTAGCAGAATTCTCTGCACGTACCCATATGATCTCTCCACCACTGGTATACGAGCTTGGGGTAACTATAGAATTTACATCATCAATAGCATCGGCCTCTGTGGTATAGTAAATCAAGGAAACATCTACTAAAGTATTTAATATCTCTTGATTCTTAGAGGTTAAATCAAAAATCTCAATACCATCCTGGTCATTATCACAAATAAAATAATCCGATATTGGATCCGTAATCGCTGGCGCAATATCTACTCGAAGTACCATAGGAACAACATCATAACAACCAAGTCGTGTCTCTTCTAATCTAGCAAAGATAACTTGGTAACTCTCTATAATATTAGTATATGACGTTGAAGGATTTATAGAATTAGTACCAAACTCTGCATCAACCTCTGTTTCGTAATAGCTTACAAAAGTATCCGGCTGACCATCGATAATCTGCGTATCACGAAGCGTTAAATCAAACTCCTCAAACCCATCGTTGGGAACCTGGTCACATAAAGCTAGATCATCAGGAACTACTGCAATAGGAGAAACTACATCTAATAACATTTCAAAAAGACCATAACAACCTGTTGTAGTATTCTCAACACGTACATAGACAATCTCTGGATTTACAATATTGGTATATGGAATCACTAAAGGATTCTCTGCAAGCTCACCATCTGCCTGATTCCCATAATAGGTTACCCTTAAGTTGGTATCCCCAGCTACAATGGTAGCATTCTGAGTGTTTAAATTAAACTCTGTGAATCCGTCCGAAATAACATCATCACATAATGGGAATAAAGGAACCTCTACATAAAGAGGAACTGTTCCTAAAACCAAATCAAAAGGAGCTACCGTTATACAACCAGCAGGATTCTCTGCACGTACCCATATAACTTCGACACCACTACTAGTATAAGAACTTGGAGTCGCTATAGAATTAGTATCCAAGTCTGCATCGCCCTGGGTATTGTAATAAGTTAAAGTAACCTCTACTAAAGTATTTAATATCTCTTGATTCTTAGCGGTTAAATCAAAAACCTCAATACCATCCTGGTCATTATCACAAATAAAATATTGCGATATGGGATCCGTAATAGCTGGGGCAGCATCTACTCGAAGCACCATCTCAACTAAATCGTAACAACCAACTGTTATCTCTTCTAATCTAGCAAATATAACCTGAGTCTCCGAGGTAGTATTAGTATAAGGACTCGTTAAGGGGTTTGTGCTAGAATCGGCATCGGCATCTGTTTCGTAATAGCTTACAAAAGTATCCGGTTGCCCACCGATAATCTGCGTATCACGAAGCGTTAAATCAAACTCTGCAAACCCATCGTTAGGAACCTGGTCGCATACAGCTAAATCATCAGGAACTACTGCGGTAGGAGAAACTACATCTAATAGCATTTCAAAAAGACCATAACAACCCGTTGTATTATCCTCCACACGTACATAGACAGTCTCTGGATTTACCGTATTGGTATATGGACTCGTTAAAGGACTCTCTGGAAACTCAGCATCTGCCTGAGTGCCATAATAAGTTACACTTAAGTTGGTATCACCAGCTACAATGGTAGCATTTTGAGTGTTTAAATCAAACTCTGTGAATCCGTCCACAACCGCATCATCACATAAAGCAAATAAAGGAACCTCTACATAAAGAGGAACCCTTCCTAAAACCAAATCAAAAGGAGCTACCGTTATACAGCTAGCAGAATTCTCTGCACGTACCCATATAACTTCACCACTACTAGTATAGGAACTTGGGCTAACTATAGCGTTTGTATCATCAATAGCATCGGATTCTGTGTTATAATAATTCAAGAAAACACCTACTAAAGTATTTAATATCTCTTGATTCTTAGCGGTTAAATCAAAAATCTCAATACCATCCTGGTCATTATCACAAATAAAATAATCCGATATTGGATCCGTAATCGCTGGCGCAATATCTACTCGAAGTACCATAGGAACAACATCATAACAACCAAGTCGTGTCTCTTCTAATCTAGCAAAGATAACTTGGTAACTCTCTATAATATTAGTATATGACGTTGAAGGATTTATAGAATTAGTACCAAACTCTGCATCAACCTCTGTTTCGTAATAGCTTACAAAAGTATCCGGCTGACCATCGATAATCTGCGTATCACGAAGCGTTAAATCAAACTCCTCAAACCCATCGTTGGGAACCTGGTCACATAAAGCTAGATCATCAGGAACTACTGCAATAGGAGAAACTACATCTAATAACATTTCAAAAAGACCATAACAACCTGTTGTAGTATTCTCAACACGTACATAGACAATCTCTGGATTTACAATATTGGTATATGGAATCACTAAAGGATTCTCTGCAAGCTCACCATCTGCCTGATTCCCATAATAGGTTACCCTTAAGTTGGTATCCCCAGCTACAATGGTAGCATTCTGAGTGTTTAAATTAAACTCTGTGAATCCGTCCGAAATAACATCATCACATAATGGGAATAAAGGAACCTCTACATAAAGAGGAACTGTTCCTAAAACCAAATCAAAAGGAGCTACCGTTATACAACCAGCAGGATTCTCTGCACGTACCCATATAACTTCGACACCACTACTAGTATAAGAACTTGGAGTCGCTATAGAATTAGTATCCAAGTCTGCATCGCCCTGGGTATTGTAATAAGTTAAAGTAACCTCTACTAAAGTATTTAATATCTCTTGATTCTTAGCGGTTAAATCAAAAACCTCAATACCATCCTGGTCATTATCACAAATAAAATATTGCGATATGGGATCCGTAATAGCTGGGGCAGCATCTACTCGAAGCACCATCTCAACTAAATCGTAACAACCAACTGTTATCTCTTCTAATCTAGCAAATATAACCTGAGTCTCCGAGGTAGTATTAGTATAAGGACTCGTTAAGGGGTTTGTGCTAGAATCGGCATCGGCATCTGTTTCGTAATAGCTTACAAAAGTATCCGGTTGCCCACCGATAATCTGCGTATCACGAAGCGTTAAATCAAACTCTGCAAACCCATCGTTAGGAACCTGGTCGCATACAGCTAAATCATCAGGAACTACTGCGATAGGAGGAGCATTAAAGTTTACAAATACTTCTCCTGTTACAAAACAGGCTCCTTCAACTGCATCAACTCGATAAGTCCCCGTTTCAGTAAGTGAGAATAAAGGATCTGTAGCATCTGGAATTAATACATCATTAAAAAACCATTGGTAAGTAAAACTCGGGTCTCCAAGATCTGCATCCAAAACAATAGTATATCCTATACAACTTTCAATAGCTGGACCTAGATCTATTGTTTCTCCATTTAAATCTATTTCAATTTCAAACTCATTATTAGTTTCGTTTTCCTCACCTACTATTCCTATTCCTGTTCCATTATCATCTACCACGCCTTTTAGAGTGAAAATAAAAGGAGTCCCTCCTGGAATAAATAAAGAAATGATTGCAAGCTCTGAACCGTCAATAGGAATTTCATTAATTGTTTGAGATTGTCCAATTAAAATACCATTAGCATAAAATGCAATGGGTGTATTTGCTGGAAGTGGACCTGTACTATTTAGATTGAAAACCGTATACTCAACATCTAAATTACTATCTGAACAGAAAACTCCAATATTACTAATTACAATAGTAGCATCAGGTAAAGGACAAAAAATGAAGTCAATCACAAAATTTCCTATCGAGAAGCATGTTGTTAAATTATTGACCAGTCGCACCCAGATTGTCTGAGGACTACTCGTATTTAAAAATGCTGCCGGATTCGCAATGGCATTAGTAGCTAAATCTGCATCGCCCTGACTCGTATAATAACTAAGACTATAATCTAAGGGATCTTGAGATCCATAAATATCCCCTGC
>OJEP01000338.1_pt1 | contig 14711 bp, 16 predicted proteins | sample 1593761 | NCBI WGS metagenome assembly OJEP01 (sample SAMN05416783, study PRJEB24817) | seawater metagenome | isolation source: Sea water | place: Canada:Atlantic | collected 2013-11
TGTATAAGAGACAGAGTTCACACAAATAAAGTAGGAACCTCAGAAAGAACCAAAGCAGTTATCGAACCAAGATTGTCAGATCAATGGTTTTTAAAAATGAAAGATTTAGCAAAACCTGCTATTGATGCTGTTTTAGGCGAAGACACAGCAATTAATTTATATCCAAAGAAATTCGAAAATACGTATCGTCATTGGATGGAGAATGTTCGTGATTGGAACATTAGTCGTCAGCTTTGGTGGGGACAACAAATTCCTGCTTATTTTTACGGAGACGGAAAAGAAGATTTTGTTGTTGCTGAAAATATAGAGAATGCATTAATTCTTGCTAAAGAGAAAACACGCAACTCACAACTCACAATTAAAGACTTAAAACAAGACGAAGATGCATTAGATACATGGTTCTCTTCTTGGTTGTGGCCAATGTCTGTTTTTGATGGAATTCGAAATCCTGAAAATGAAGAAATTAAATACTACTACCCAACAAACGATTTAGTTACAGGGCCAGATATTTTATTTTTCTGGGTGGCAAGAATGATTGTTGCTGGGTATGAATATAAAGATGAAAAACCTTTTCAGAATGTTTATTTAACAGGTTTGGTAAGAGATAAACAAAGACGTAAAATGTCTAAATCTTTAGGAAACTCTCCAGATGCTTTAAAACTAATTGAAGACTACGGCGCAGATGGTGTAAGAGTTGGTTTGTTATTAAGTTCTGCTGCTGGTAATGATTTAATGTTTGAAGAAGATCTTTGTCAGCAAGGAAAAGGGTTTGCAAATAAAATATGGAATGCATTCCGTTTGATAAAAGGTTGGGAAGTAGATGCGAGTTTACCTCAACCAGAAACTTCAGAAATAGGTTTAGTTTGGTATGAAGCAAAGTTTCAAAAAACGTTGGCAGAAATAGAAGATCATTTTTCTAAATATCGTTTGTCTGATGCTTTAATGGCAATTTATAAATTAATTAATGATGATTTTTCTTCATGGTTATTAGAAATTGTAAAACCTGCATACCAGCAACCAATAGACAAGAAAACGTTTGATGCTATTATTGAAGTTTTAGAAAATAACTTAAAAGTATTACACCCTTTTATGCCTTTTTTAACGGAAGAAATTTGGCAATATATTGCAGATAGAACTCCTGAAGAAGCATTGATTATTTCTAAATATCCAATATTAAAGGATTCTGATGCTAAAATTATTGAAAACTTTGAGTTTGCAACCGGAGTTATTTCAGGAATTAGAACCATTAGAAAAGATAAAAATATTTCTTTTAAAGATGCTGTAGAATTATTTGTGATCGATAATGATAACAATTCAAAGGAATTTGATACTGTTATTAAGAAGTTAACGAATACTTCAATTATAAAAATAGTTACAGAGAAAGTAGAAGGAGCATCGTTTAGAGTAAAGTCTAATGAATACTTTGTACCTATTTCTAATGAAAATATAGATGTAGAAGCAGAAGTTAAGAAATTAGAAGCAGAGCTGAAAAGAGCAGAAGGTTTCTTGTTTGGAATTTCAAAGAAGCTCTCTAATGAACGCTTTGTTGCAAACGCACCGGCACAAGTAATTACAATAGAACGTAAAAAAGAAGCAGATACAGTTGCAAAAATAGAAACGATTAAAAGCAGTTTAAAAGCTTTAAAATAAGAAACCATTAACATAGTAACCTAAATATAAATTGAGTACCATAATCTGGGCTTATACCAATTAAACAAAGTAAAGAATGAAATCATTAATTATCCCTGTAACAATTTTCGCATTATTAGCAACATCTTGCGTATCAAAAAAAAAGTTTGTAGCCCTAGAAACTAAGTATACAGACACCAAAGGAAATCTTCAAAAAACTACATTAGAAAAAGATGCATTAGCAGCAAAATTTGCAACTATTGAAAGACGTGTAGAAACTTACAATCAAAAAATAAATTCTTTAAAAAGTGATAATGTTACTTTAGAAAAAGAAAATAGCTTAAAGTTAGATATGGTTGGTAATACAGCTGTTATTTCAAAAGAAACAAGATTGTTAATGAATAAAACATTGGCAAAAGTTGATGCTAGCAAGCTTGCAGGAGCAAAGAATTTAAAGGATTCTTTAAATTTAGCTGTTGCGTATAACTTAAAACAATCTATAGATATCTCTGATTTAGAGAATTCTGATGATGTGAATATTAATATAGAACAAACTGTTGTTATGATTTCAGTTTCAGATAAATTATTATTTAATACCGCAAGTTATCAAGTAAAAAGAGGTGCATACAAGTTAATAGCAAAATTAGCAGCTGTTATAAAATCTGAACCTAGTATGGATGTTATGATAGAAGGACACACAGATTCTAGAACAATAAGTAATGCTGTTGTGCAAGATAATTGGGATTTGAGTGTAAAAAGAGCAACTTCTATTGTAAGACTTTTGGAGAAAAAGTATAATGTAGCAGGAAGTAGGTTGATTGCTTCTGGTAGAGGTAGTACAATGCCTTTAGTGGATAACTCATCTAGTGACAATAGAAGAAAAAACAGAAGAACTAGAATTGTGATTTTACCAAATTTAGACAAATTCTTTGCAATTTTAGCAGGTGAAACTGAACTAAAAAATTAGGAAGTAAACTTACTTATAAATATAAAATGTGCTGTATACAGCACATTTTTTTTGTCTCCGTTTTAAATATTTATAGCAATTAATAATTGTTTAGATTAAAATAGCTTGCCTAGATTAACGGTATTTATTTAAATATTACCTTTGAAACTTATAAAATGTCTTTATGAAAATTATTGCAATGATTCCCGCACGCTACAGTGCATCTCGTTTTCCTGGTAAACTAATGAAAGATTTAGGGGGTAAAACAGTTATTTTAAGAACTTTTGAGGCCGCTTTAAGTACTAATTTATTTGATGAGGTATACGTTGTTACAGATTCAGAAGTTATTCAAAAGAACATTTTAGATGCTGGCGGAAATGTAATTATGAGTAAAACTGCACACGAGTGCGGTTCTGATAGAATTGCAGAAGCTGTAGCGTTTTTAGAAGCGGACATTGTAATTAACGTGCAAGGAGATGAGCCTTTTATAGATAAAACCTCACTTTCGCAGTTAATTGAAGTCTTTAAAGAGGATGTAAATAAAGAGATAGATTTAGCTTCTTTAAAAGTAGAAATTACAAACCAAGAAGATATCGAAAACCCTAATAATGTAAAGGTGATTACAGATATAAATAATTTAGCAATTTATTTTTCTAGAAGTGTAATTCCGTTTCACAGAGATAAAGACATTTCTGTAAAATATTACAAACATAAAGGAGTGTACGCTTTTAGAAAACAGGCGCTACTAGATTTTTATAAAACACCTATGACGCCTCTAGAGGCATCAGAAAAAATAGAAGCAATAAGGTATCAAGAAATTGGAAAAAAGATTAAAATGGTAGAAACTATCGTCGAAGCCATTGGTATAGATACCCCAGAAGATTTAGAGAAAGCAAAAAAATACTTAAACCTTTAAAAATGTTTGAAGATATTAAGGTAATTGCTTTTGATGCAGATGATACTCTGTGGACAAATGAAACATATTTCAGAGAGGCTGAAGAGACTTTTGCAATATTGCTCTCTAAGTACGAGACCAAAAATAAGATAGATCAAGAGCTGTTTAAAACAGAAATTAAAAATTTAGCCATTTATGGCTATGGAGTAAAAGGTTTTGTATTGTCTATGATAGAGTGTGCGTTAGTGCTTTCTAATTATAAATTGCCACAAGAAACGATAGAAAAAATCTTAGATATTGGTAAAGACATGCTAGAGAAGCCAATAGAACTTTTAGACGGAGTAGAAGAGGTTTTACAAGGTTTGCAAGGCAAGTATCGGTTAATTGTAGCTACAAAAGGAGATTTACTAGATCAGGAAAGAAAATTAGAGAAATCTAATCTTTTGCAATATTTTCACCATGTAGAGGTTATGAGTGACAAAAAAGAGAAAGATTATTTAAAATTAGTGAAGCATTTAGACATAGCACCTTCGCAATTCTTAATGATTGGAAACTCTCTAAAGTCAGACGTTTTACCTCTTTTAAATATAAATGCAAGTGCAATACATGTTCCTTTTCATACCACTTGGGTTCATGAAGAGATTCTTGAAGAAGACCAACAAAAATTAGATTACATAACTTTAGTAAATATCAAGGAACTTATAGCGCTCATTTAAATAAATAAGCTAACTTTGCACTTTTAAAATTAAAATATATTATGGCTAGCATAAAAAACTTAAAAAAAGATATCAATTATACATTAGGTGATATTATCGGTTTTGTAACTGAAAAAGTAGATCCTAAAGGAGATAATAAAGAGGTAGAAGCAATTATAGATGAAACTATAAATACTTTTGATGCTTTAATTGCAAAAATTAACCAGAAGGGTGTTGAGAACAAAAAGGCGCATTACCAAGGTGTAAGTGCAGATTTAGAAGCTAAAGCAGGTGAGTTAGTTGCTAAAATTAACAAGCTTTAATTTTAACATTTTTTAAACATTTTTTTAACTACCATCAACTTACAGTTGATGGTTTTTTTTATTAAATTTGAATAGTTATACGAATTATTTCATTTGTGCGTTATGATTATTAAATATTAAATTTATGGCTAGAGCAATGTTCGAGTACACAAAGACTATTCTAAAGAAGGTTAGTTTTAATTCAGATTTGTTTTGTAAAGAATTAAAAAAAGGTTTAGATACTTTGTTGCCTTATGAGATTGAAGAATTAAGAATTTGGCTAAAAAGTTTTATTGAAAATAAACCAGAGTTATCAATATGTATGACTTTTATAAAATAAAAAAAAGAGGCGTTAGCCTCTTTTTTAGGTTTAAGAAATAACCTTCTTCTATTCTTTACTTTTTCTCCCTTTACCATACTTTCGCATCAACTTTCTTGCAAATTCTCGTTCAGAAAGATAAAGCTTTATAATTTTCTTGTAAGATAAAAACTCAGATATTTCAGAAATAAACACCTCTTTTTCAATAATTATTTTCTTGTCTAAAGTTACTTTTAAGAATACTAGCTTTTTTGCTTCTACTTCTTCTAAATTATCTAAACCTTTAAATTTTCTAAATTTAGAGCGTCCTTTTTCTTTATAGTTATCTATTTTTTTTTCATGCTTATGATATAGTGGCCAAAATTGCTGAGCCTCAATAGCATTTAGTTTAAGTTCTTGCGTAAGATATGCAACTTTTAAGGCTTTGATTTTTTCTCTACTTTCCTTGTTGTGCTGTCCAAAAGACAAAAACGTAGTAAGCAGCAGTGCTAGAGCGAGTATCTTATTTTTCATATTAGTAGTTTTCATTTAATAAAGAACTTTCTTCTATATTGATCATATATTCTTCAATTGCATCATTTTGTAAATCTGTTAAAGCAAAATCATTTTCATTTGAAATTTCATTATGTAATAAGGTAATAAAATCTTTATCTGATAATTCATTTGAGTTTTCTACAATCCAGTTTTCAATATCCGTTCGCTCAAGTAAATCAAAATTAATTTCTGAATCATTTGAAGAGGTGAAATAATTAATACTTAAAAACAATGCTATAGATGCTACAGCGGCAACAGGAATGTATTTTAGGAATTTACTTTTTAAAGAAATAACTTTTACCTCTTTTTTAAATCCTGTTTTTTTAAGAATTGATTTTTCTACGGTTTGAAAATAATTTTCAGGAACGAAAAAGCCAGTTTCTTCTGGAAGTTCTTTTTCTATAAGAAAAGATGAGAAACGATCTTCAGCAGTATCAAAATAATCTTTAGGTACAGAAAAACCTGTGCTATTTTGTAGCACCGATTTTAAAAACGCTTCACTTTTATTTATTTCTTGTTCCATCCTAATATTTAGACATTAAATTTTATAAAAGGTTTAATTTAATTGTTTTTTTATATAGCTTTCTATCTTCTTAACTGCATGAAAATAAGAGGCTTTCAATGCACCAACTGAAGTTCCTAGTATTTCAGAAATTTGAGTATACTTAATATTATCAAAGTATTTCATGTTAAAAACCAATTGCTGTTTTTGCGGTAAACTAGCAACTGCTTCTTGTAAAATTTTTTGAATCTCTTCTCCAGAAAAATGAATATCACTTTCTAAGGTGCTAACTAAGTGTTCTTGCACTTCAGAAATGTCTACCTTTCTTTCTTTGTTGCGCTTATTTATAAAAGTAATTGCTTCATTTGTGGCAATTCTATACATCCAAGAAAACAATTTACTTTCTTGTTTAAATTTGCCTAAATTTTTATAAATTTTTATAAAGGTATTTTGTAAAACATCATCTGCATCATCATGAGAGATTACAATTTTCCGAACATGCCAATATAAACGCTCCTTATAGAGAGAAATTAATTCTCTAAAGGCTTTTTCTCTTGTTTGAACATTTATTAATTGTTCTATTAAAACAGTTTCATCCGTCAAGTATTTTCCTTTTATTAATTAGACAAAATGTTTTCCGAAAGGTTGAATGTATTTATAAACTATTTATTTTCTCTAGTTTTAGAATATCCAAATAAACGTTTTTGTTTAATAATTTCAGGAATTCCTTTTGGTAACATTGCTTCCCATCCATTTTCTCCATCTCTTATCATTTTCAAGACAGTTCTTGAGAAAATATCTAAGATTTTAGGATCAAAATCATCAATATTTACAAGTTTTCCGTTGTTTTTAAAGAATTTATAAAGCTCTTTTACTCTTGGGTGTACTTTTAGGTTTTCACTATTAATTAGAGTATTAGAAGGTTGGTCATGATAAGGATACATGTATACTTTTAAATCTCTATAGAAAAGTTTACCAAATGCTTCTAAAATTCCACCACTTAGGTTGCGATAGTATTTTTCATCAAAAATTTGAATAAGATTATAAACTCCCATTGCAATTCCCATTCTTTCTTTGGTAAATTCACTAAAATATTCTACCAATTTAAAATATTGTTGAAAATTGGTAATCATAACATTTTGTCCAAGAGAGCAAAGTAGTTCTGCTCTATCTAAGAAATCTCTTTCATTAATTTTCCCTTCAGCTGAAAGATTACTTAATGTAATTTCAAAAATAACCTGTGTATTTTCTTCTTTTACTTTTTTTTCTTTTAAAAATAGCTTTTTAGATTTTTCGTACATGTCCATATTTACCTTAGTAACAGGTCTGAAACTACCTCTTAAAGCTAATATGTTTTTTTTGTACAACACTTGCGCGGGTAGTAAGTTATTTCCGTCAGGTCCAAACATTACTGCATTTGTCATTCCGTTTTTAAGTAACTGTAAACTCATTAAACGGTTGTCTACATACATAAATCGAGGTCCAGAAAAATTAATCATGTCAATTTCTAACTGGTCGTTACTTAAATTATCATATAAAGATTTTACCAATTCTTTAGGATTGTCATTTAGGTAAAATGCGCCATATATTAAGTTAACACCTAAAGTACCAAGGGTTTCTTGTTGTAATCGTGCATCTGTTTCTTTAAAGCGGATGTGAACAATAATTTCATTATAATCTTCTAAAGGATCTAATTGAAAACGAATACCAATCCAACCGTGCCCTTTAAATTTCTTTGCAAAATCAATGGTCGTTACGGTGTTTGCATAACTAAAAAATAATTTATCTGGATGTTTTGATCTACTTAAACGATCTTCCATTAAATCGATTTCGTGCCTAAGCATTTTTTTAAGACGTGGCTGTGTAACGTAACGCTTATCCTCTTCAATACCATAAATAGCATCAGAAAAATCTTTATCGTAAGCACTCATTGCTTTTGCAATGGTTCCAGAAGCGGCACCAGATCTAAAGAAATTACGTGCAGTTTCTTGACCAGCCCCAATTTCAGCAAAAGTTCCGTAAATATCTGAGTTTAAATTAATTCTAAGTGCTTTACTTTTTGTTGTAGGTGCACTTGTTATTTCTTGATCTCCTTTTAAAGAAATTGCCATAAATCGATTTTTATACTTTCAAACAAATGTAATCAATTAGTGTGCCATCAGTCAATTTTTATCTTATTTTTGTTTCAATGAAAACTGATAAAAAACGATTAAAAATCACTTTCTTAGGAACAGGAACTTCACAAGGGGTTCCTATGATAGCTAGTAATCACCCTGTTTGTTTATCCACAGATGTCAAAGACAAGCGTTTGAGGTCTTCTATTCTAATTTCTTGGGAGGATAAAACAGTTGTAATTGATTGTGGCCCAGATTTTAGACAGCAAATGTTAAGAGAAAATGTGCACCTAGTAAATGGTGTTCTATTTACACATGAGCATTCAGATCATACAGCTGGTTTGGATGATTTGCGCCCGTTTTGCTATAAAATAGGAGAGATGCCTATTTTTTTAAGTCAAATAACATTAGATAGTTTAGAACAACGTTTTCAATATATATTTTCTCAAGAAAATAGATATCCTGGTGCCCCAAGCGTACAGCCAAATATAATCGATAAAACTCCTTTTTCATTACTCGGTTTAAAGACAACGCCTATCCAAGTAATGCATGGTAACTTGCCTATTTTAGGATATAGAATTCAAAATATTGCCTATTTAACAGATGTAAAAACGATTACTATTGAAGAAAAGGAAAAATTAAGAAATTTAGATGTTTTGATTGTGAATGCCTTAAGAATAGAAGAACATCCTACTCATTTTAATTTGCAAGAGGCACTCGATTTTATTGAGGAAATACAACCTAAAAGAGCCTATTTTACGCATATAAGTCATAAATTAGGTTTTCATAAAGAAGTATCTTCAAAATTACCAAAAAATGTTTTTTTATCATTTGATGGTCTAGAGATTGAAGTTTAGGTTTTGACTACTCTTTTATATAAGACATGTATATGTATTATGATTTTCATTCAAATTATTTAATAAGTGTATGCCTTTTAACTTATAAATCGTATCATTCAAATTTGATATCGTTTCAATTCTCTGTTAGCACCTTCCCATATCTATTCTTTCTGTAATACAGCAAATAACTTAATACCAGCGTTTCTTTTTCTTCTTAGAAGCTTCAGATTTTCTTCCTTTTTTATTTTTACTAACTGTATTTGGTTGTAGTTTTTTATGTTTTGGTTTGTCGATAATATATGGGTGCTCTATAATTACTTTAATTGGTTTTTCAATTAAGGTTTCAATTAGCTTAATATATGCGTTTTCGTCAGGAGAACAAAATGAAAAAGCAATTCCAGATTTACCTGCTCTACCCGTTCTACCAATTCTATGAATGTAGGTTTCTGGGATGTTCGGAATATCGAAATTAATAATAGCATCTACATTGGTAATGTCTATTCCACGAGACGCTACATCTGTTGCAATTAAAATATGCGCTTTCTTTTCTTTGAAGTCTTCAATAGCCTTGTTTCTAATAATCTGTGTTTTATCACCATGAATACTGGCTACTTTGTATCCATTTTTAAGTAAAGATTCTTCTAATTTATCTACACCAAATTTTGTACGTCTAAAAATGATAATTTTTCCATTAATAGTGGTTCTTAGTAAGTTTAAACACAGGTCTGTTTTGTTTTTCTTTGGAAGATAGTATAATAGTTGCCCAATATTTTTTGCGGTAGTTTCCTCTGGATTAATTTCAATTACAACCGGACTCTTGATAACTCTTTTTGCTAATTCAACGATCTTTTCTGGCATCGTCGCAGAAAAGAGTAAGGTTTGCTTTTTCTTAGGACATAAGGCTTCTATCTTTTTAATATCAACAATAAAGCCCATGTCTAGCATTAAATCTGCTTCATCCAAGACAAAAATTTCTACAGCGCTTAAATCGATATGTCCTTGCATTTGCAGGTCAATTAATCTACCAGGTGTTGCAATTAAAATATCTATACCTTTTCCTAAAATTTCTTTTTGAGGTTCTAGAGAAACACCACCAAAAACTGCGGTAGCCTCTAAATCAGAATATTTGCTAAAGCTTTTAAAGTTTTCTAAAATCTGAATTGCTAGTTCACGTGTAGGAGTAACTACTAAAGACCTTATCTTTTTATCTTTCTTTTCTACTTCCTGTTCATCAAATAATAATTGAACAATTGGCAACGCAAAAGCAGCAGTTTTTCCAGTACCTGTTTGTGCAGAAACAATTACATTCTTTTTTTCTAATATTAAAGGAATCGCTTTTTGCTGTACTAAAGTAGGTATTTGAAATCGCTCTTCAGCAACTGCTTTTAAAATAGATTTATGGAAAGGAAAATCAGAAAACTGCATGTATTATTTTTGGGACAAAGGTAACTTAAAAGAAAGTATGTTTTTTGTTGAATCACGAATTTAAAAGAGGAATTTCTGTAAATTCGCTATGGTTTATTGCAGAGCTTTTAAAATAAAGAGAATTGCCTATAATTAGACGCTATAGATCTGGTATTAAGAATGAAAGAAGCAACTAAAAAAATAAAGAAACCTTGGCCCACAAGAGCAGTAATGGAACAGGTGTACGAATTGAGGCTTTGGGGAGACGAAAAAACCGAGTTTTATTCTGGTTCAGGATCCCATCAATTGGATATTGTAAAGCCATATATAGTGGCAGTAATTTCATTTTTAACTTCTTTTAAAACACCAATTTCGGTCTGCGATTTAGGCTGTGGCGATTTTAATGTGGGCAAAGAGTTGGTAGAATATACTAAAAAGTATGTTGCTATAGATATTGTAGCGCCGCTAATAGCCTTCAATAAAGAAAAATTTAAAGAACCTAACTTAGAGTTTCATTGTTTAGATATTGCTGTAGCTGATTTGCCTTTAGGAGATTGTGCCATTATTAGACAGGTATTGCAGCATTTGTCGAATGGAGAAGTGCAGGCTATTGTAAATAAGTTATTAAACTTTAAATACTTAATTCTTACAGAACATGTTCCTGAAGGGGCTTTTATTCCTAATAAAGACATCATATCTGGTCAAGGAATTAGATTCAAAAAGAAAAGTGGCATCAATTTATTAGCGCCACCATTTCATCTGAAAGTAAAAGAAGAAAAAGAATTGATTGCTTTTCCTTTAGAAGGCAATAAAGGAATCTTAGTAACTACTTTGTATGTACTTTTTTAAAGCAAACTTAAAAACACCTTAATTTCTTCTTTTGTGGTGAAGAAATTCGGACTCACCCTTATGTTTTCTCCTTGCAACGTAACCATTACTTTATGTGCTTTCAATATAGAAAACAGTGCTTTCGTTTTCTCAAAAGAACTTGCGTGAAAATGAACTATTGCACTTCTTTCTTGGTCGTTTTTAATGGGTGTTACTAAGTTGTAATTGTTTTTTAGAAGTCCGTTTATAATAAGAGCCGTGTTTTCTAATGCCTTTTTATAAACAGTATCTATGCCAATAGAAAGTAGTAATTCTAAACCTGCAGACCAAGCGGTAAATAGGGAATATGCAAGGGTGCCGGTTTCAAATTTTCTAGCATCTTCGTAGTAAGAAAGCTTGTCATAGTTTATATGTGCTGCATACATTCCTGGTAAAACAGGTTGTATCATTTTCACAACACGGTTGCTCACATATAAGAAACCTGTTCCGTGCATTCCAAGCAGCCATTTGAAGCCACAGCCAGCCATAATGTCAATTCCGTCTTTAACAACATCAATAGGAACCATGCCCGCGCCTTGTGCAGCGTCTACAACAAATAAAGCATTTCTAGCATGTGCTATTTCACTAATTTTAGATAAATTAGGTCTAAATCCACTATTAAAACGTACCGCGGCAACTGCTACAACGCGCGTTCTATAATCGATCAATTTTTCTATTGCTTCAGGATTTAGACTGTTGTCTTTGTTTAATTTTACAAACCTTACCTCTATACCTTTTTTTTCTAAATGCAACCAAGGAAATGCATTGTTCCAATGTTCTTTTTCTGGAATAATAATATTATCTCCTTTTTTGAAATCGATGCCCTGTGCAATCATTCCTAAACCAACACCAGTGCTGGTAGTTAGTGCATATTCTTCTGAAGAGCCACCTAATAAATTAGCTAAAGGAATGCGGATATCATCACGATTAAACCCTTTTTTACCTTCAAAAGTTGTTTCTGATTTTAGGTACGCTTCCAACTTATTTTGAACACATGTGTTTAAAGGAGCTTGCGAGGCGCTATTTAGATAAATTGCTTCTTTTGTGATGGGAAAAAGAGTTCTAATTTTTGTGATATCCATACAAGAGTTTCTTTTTTGATACTTCAAATTAAACGCTACTTCCTAATATCTTAAGTTTATTTACAAACGCGCTTCAATCCATTTTTTAAAGCTAAAAAAGTTTTGTGGTGCAACACCATGGCCAACATTGTATTCTGAATACTCATTTTTAAAACCTAAGTTGTCTAAAAACGGTTTTGAGTTTCTTGCCCAAGCCACTGGTAAAACTTGATCTACAGATCCATGAGAACAGTAGTAATCTGTTTTAATATCTGTTGAAATATTTTCTGGAAGCAACTCTGTATTAATATAGCCGCTTAACGCAAGTACGTGTTGTATTTTGTTTGGATGGAAAAAGCTGAAAGAATAACTTAAAATTGCACCTTGACTAAAACCTAGTAAAAAAGTTTTTTCTGGGTTTGGAGTGTATTTATTTTTAATATCATCAATAAAACCAGCAATAGCGTCAAGAGCTTCTTTTGCTTCTTTTAAATCAGAGAACTTTCCATTTATTTCGTCAAAATTAATAGAATACCAAGCATAACCACCGTTTCCAATAGAAAGTGGTGCCTGTACGCTTACAATTAATAGATCTTCTGGTAACTCTTCAGCAAAAGAAAATAAATCATGCTCATTACTACCGTAACCATGTAGTAAAATTAATAAAGGTGGATTTTGAGATGGAATTTTTGGTTCTCTAACAATGTACTGTAGGTTACTCATTCTATATAAAATATAAATTAAATATTTTTAAACCATTCTTGAAACTTATCTCCTAGTAATGGTACTAATTTTTCCTGTTCTCTCAGGGCACCTAAGCCACCCAATATAAAAAGTACTAAAACACCACCTTTTCCAATATTGAAAGCTGTTAATCCAAAATATTCATAAACAATCCATTTATTTATGAAGTATAGAATATTTAATCCAAACGTCTGTCTAATATGAAAACTAGCAAAATAATTTCGTTTATTTTTATTTAAAAAGAAAGCAATTGGCGCTCCAATAACTGGTATGTAACTTATAAGTGCAGCAGTTTTACCTTCTTTTATAGTATGGTTTTCCATTGTATTATGAATTTAAAATCAGTTGTTTGTTTGAGAAAATACCGTATGCTTTTCCATTCATTTTTTTATTAAAAAAGGCACTATTTTTAGAGGTAGATAAGGCGTGTTCTTTAGTGAATGTATATTGTTCTTCAGGATTAAAAAGTGAAATCTCAGCTATTTTTCCTTCTTCAATAGTAATTGGTTCTAGGCCAAAAACGGCTCTTGGTTTTGAAGTGATACTTTCGATAAAATCTTCTAAAGGTAAAACTAAATTTACTGCTCCAAATAAACTTTCTAAACCAATGGTTCCATCCTTTGCTTCGCTGAATTCTACTTTTTTATACTCAATATCTATAGGGTCGTGGTCTGATGTGATAATATCGATAACACCTGTTCTAACTCCTTTTTGCAAGGCTTTACAATCTGCGTTTGTCCTTAGTGGTGGGTTTGTCTTGAAGTTGCTGTCAAACTCATGCAACTCATTGTCTGTTAATGTTAGGTGATGTGCAGCAACACTGCAAGAGACTTGTAAACCGTTCTTTTTAGCCTCTTTAATTAAATCTACAGATTTTGCAGAGGAAATGGTTGGGATGTGCAATTTACCCCCAGTATACTCTAATAAAAAAAGATCTCTTACAATTTGTAATTCTTCTGCTAAGGCAGGAATTCCTTTTAAACCTAATTTTGTACTATTAATACCTTCATGTGCTATTCCTTCTCCCGAAATTGATTTGTTTTTTGGAAAACTTAAGACCAAACCATTAAAATTTTGAGCATACAACAATGCTACTTTCATTAGGTTGTCCTGCTCTATTGGTTTTTTATAATCTCCAAAAGCAATCGCTCCAGATTGCTGCATATCGAATAATTCAGCCATATTAACACCCTTACTTCCTTGGGTTAAAGCTGCAATAGGGTGGAGGTTTGTAGCAAAACCATGTGCTTTATTTATTAGGAATTCGACAGCAGACTTGTTGTCAATTATAGGATTGGAGTTTGCATTTACTGCAACAGCTGTAAAACCACTTTTTGCAGCAACTTGCAATCCATTTTTAATAGTTTCTCTTTCTTCATAGCCGGGCTCTCCAAGAGAAACACTCGTGTCAAACCATCCACAAGAAATATGCAGGTTATCTCTCTCTACAATAGTGTATTCTTTTTTAGAAGGTATGTTGGTATCAATCTCCTTAATACTACCGTCTTTAATTAAAATATCTTTTTTTTGCTGGTGGAAGGGACTTGAAGAATCTATAATCGTTGCCGATTTTATAAGCGTAATCATGGTGTATAGAATTTTAAAATAAAAATTTCTAAAAGCAAAGATACAATTGCCAAGGCTAAAAACCATTTCCAAAGCCAATGAACTTCATTATTTTTATTTATTTGTTCAAATACTTCAGTTATAGATGAAGAAACTGCACTATTTCCATTTATTTCTTTTAATACGTTAATATCTAGAAAACTCAATAAACTTTCTTCTTTTGGGTAATTAAAAGCCAAATTTTTAATTTTAGTATTTTCTTTTAAAACTGCATAAAATCCAGCTTTTAATGGT
>OJEP01000351.1_pt1 | contig 14170 bp, 10 predicted proteins | sample 1593761 | NCBI WGS metagenome assembly OJEP01 (sample SAMN05416783, study PRJEB24817) | seawater metagenome | isolation source: Sea water | place: Canada:Atlantic | collected 2013-11
CGAGATAGGAGTCCGTCTCGTGGGCTCGGAGATGTGTATAAGAGACAGATCGAAGTAAGCAGTTCAAATTCATTGAAGATTACGCCTCTTTTTTGGAAACAACCTCTGACGCATATGCCTGCCAGTCTATTATTGATGGTGTCGATTTATCGAATGATGATCCTATTAAAAAGAACGTAGCAAACTCAATTCTTGATGCCTTGAATAACGGGAAAAAAGCCTCGTTTGGGATGGAGAAATGGTTTGATGGTGACATTTTAGATCTATACAAAGCCGGAGAAAAATCAGGGGATATCAAGAAAGTCCTAGATATTTTCTTAGAGCAAGAATCCAGTCTAAGAGAGTTCAAGAATCAATTTTTGGGCAAATTTTTAGCACCCGGATACATACTGTTTAGCGGAATAGGCTTCGCAATTTATTTGGGTAAATCTGACTTTATGGGGTTTGCTAATTTTACCCCCGTAAGTAAATGGAGTGATATAAGCCAGTTTTGCTACTCCCTTTCGATTTTCCTAGCTGATTATTACATAAGTATATTTTTGGCTGTTCTTTTTCTCATAGTTACCTGGAAACAAGTAGCCTTCAATGCTATCGGTAAGCACCGAGCTATTTTAGACAGATGCCCTCCGTTTAGTATTTTTAAAGCATACCAATCTTTATCAATTCTTAAGTTAATCGCAATTATTAAAGCAACAAAGGCCAGTGATCAAAAGGCCATCCTAGTAGCGCATGCCAACAGCAATAAATATGTGCAGTCTTTTACATCAGTCATGCTGAACAGCCTAGATTTGGGTGAAACACAGTTAGCTCGCGTACTAGATGTAGGTTTATTCCCAGCCCGCTTAATGAGTCGGTTGTATTCCGTTTCACGGATACCCGACGACCAATCTAAAAATCGGGCTTTACTGATTGTCACCAAGCAAGCAGAAAGCGAAGCAAAGCTTCATTTATCAAAAACACAATTCTGGCTCATGGTCATGTCATGGCTATTAGCTGTAGCGATAACTGGAATCACCGTGATCGGATTCGCTCTGGTCATTTTAAATTTAAAAACTTTTATAACAACTAACTAGTGGAGTTACCTATGGAAAATACATTTCAAACAACCCTTGAAATAAATGAGTTCGATCGTCGCAAGAAAGTTAGATCTAGTGGATTTACTTTGATTGAGTTGGTTGTTGTGCTGGCAATAATTGGTCTCTTAACCGCTTTAAGTTGGCCCAGTATTTCTGGGTATTGGGGGTCAGGTCAGATTACCGCAGCAATGGAACAAGTGTTAGCGGTAGATAAAGCCGCGAAACAGTACAGGCCTACGAACGGTGACATGTCAAATGTGTCCATGGAAGAATTGCAAGACTATGGATTAATCGACGAAACTTGGGGGGATGGAACAGCTATAAACCCATGGGCTGGTGACGTCACCATATCAGTAGATTCTTCAGATAATACACAGTACATCATTACTTCAGGTTCGATTAAAGATGACCGAGATGGTGCAAACTTTGTACGCAAAATGGAAGACTACGCTGCGCCGTCAACTAACCCAAGTTATTCGGGTGGAACATTCTCGATAACCTTCGCTGGAAGTTAATATGAAACAGCGAGGGTTTATGTTAAATCTGCCCTCATTAGTAATTGCGCTCGCTTTGAGCGCAATTGTTACTCTCAGTACATTTCAGTCGTCAAGAACTGAACTTAAATTGCAGAGTTATGATGGGATTGATTTTTCAGCACGAATAATTGGAAAAGCGATTAATGGCTACTATTTGAACCATTGTTCAGATAGTAGTTTTTCGCAACCTACACTAGCTGGTTTAAAGTCAAGTTACATTCAGAACCCGAGCGTTATAGAAACTCCAGAAAATATAGCGTTTGTTCCAAGTGTTTCTGGCGTAGGAACGGAAGAAGTCACCTATTACGTAACTGCGAATATGCCGGATAGCGCGACTGCCAAATGGTTTGAAAGAAAAAAATCAAACACCTCAGTTACAAACACTCAAGTGCAATGGGCCTTCAGACCAACGCTTTCTTCAGAAACCAATAGCATCAGATACCGTCAGCTGAGGGCAGCGTATGGTAATGATGATTGCAAATAGGATGATTTATCAGATGAAACAAAGTGCAAAGCAATCAGGGTTTACGTTACAAGAGTTAGTTATTAGCCTTGCTATTATGGGAATCATAGCAACTGGTGCGGTTAGTAATTACAAGGTTGAGCAAAAAACATCATTAGTAGAGCAAGCTTCAGCAGATGTGGATGGGCTGACACAAGCATACAATCAATTCTACACCAAAAACCGGCGCGCCCCCACATCAATTAATGAGCTGGTTACAGAAGGCTATTATGTTGGTAGCACGGAGAGCCCATGGGGTTCTAGGTATGTCGGAACAGAAACAGCGAATGGTTATGCGGTTTCGGTTAATACGTCTGACAGCACATATGCTAAATACCTTAGTAATAAGTATGCCAGCTCAAGTCTTTCTGGCACTTCAGTGGAAGTTACGACTCCCATACCTACCATAGAAACACTCGCTAGCCAGTACTTACACAGGGTATCTGTTGAGGGGGCCCCAGAACTAAATCAGCTTGAAACCGATATAGACGCTAACGGGCATAGTATAAGAAATATATCAGAGCTTGACGCTGAAGAAGTAAATGTCACTACAGCAGTAATAGAAGAGCTTATTACCGATAGGTTAACTTCCGTTGAAGGTGTTGAATTTGTCAGTGGAAGTATTGACAGTGATGGCGACACGCTTACGGTCACTGGAAATAATTTAGTCCTAAACGGTGATGTGTCTTTGAAGGGCGATTTAGATGCCAATGGAAATGACATAACCGGGGTAGGAAGTATTGAGGCAGAGTCGGGAGAGTTTAAGGATCTGGCGAGTGAAAGTCTCGTAGCGACAAATGCCACATTCACAAACTTTGCTGCGACAGATGCGGAAATTGAAAACGCCAACATAACCAACCTCACATATGACGATGCGACTATAGGTTCTCTAACATTTACTGATGCAACGGGTGATAGCCTTAACGTAACTGAGTTGACTACTACCAACCTACAAAGCGTTTCTGTTGTCGCAGATAATGCAACAATTGCTAGCTTAAAGGGTACGACACTTGATTATGCGAACGGCACGATAGGTTCACTTTCAGGCACCAGCATCGATTACAGCACCGGCACATTTGATACAGCTAATATTGCTTCTGCTAATGCAACTACGGTAAATGCAACGAGTATTAACTATAACTCAGCTGAGTTTAATTCAATGTATGTGGATGGCGAATTAGTAGTTGATAGAGGATATTTCACTTCAATAGAATCACCCAGTATTGATACAGATGACCTCACTGCATCGAGCATTGCAGCTGGAACGTTCGATGTTGATGGCACACTGACGACGACGAATCTTGTCGCTACCAACGCCACTGTCAGTGGCACTACAACAACCAACAAATTAGTTTCAAGCACCTCAAACTTAGGGAGCGCGTCAGCAACAAATCTGAGTGTGTCGGGTTCAGCTAGCGCAAATAAAATTACTTCTACTACCGGCACATTCACGACTCTAAATGTAAATACCGTGAATGGCGGAACAGGAGATTTTAATACACTCACGTCGACAAACATAAACGGAACTAACGCGAATTTCTCTAACGTTACAGCTTCAAAAACAACAGGGGGGGACTTTACTGGTTCGAACTTTACAACTAGCCAATCCAGTGTAAACAGTAACTATCAGCTTGCTGAATCAATTAAGTCTGAGTGGGACGCATGCGTAAGAGCTGGGGGGTGTCAGTGATGAGCATGAAGAAATCGTTTAGGCAAACTGGTGGGGCGATGTTGAATTCTATCGTCGCCACACTTGCTTTGACAGGGGCGGCAGTTTATTACGATACCGTTTCAAATGCTGCCGATCAGTCAGAAGAAATAGCCACGGAGATTGCTACTGAGATCGAACATATTCAAGCAGCCTCACTTAGATGCTATTACGTAAATCGTACTTGGTGCTCTACCAGCGAATTGACCGCATATTATACCGGGGATTTAGAATCAGCACTTGGTACCAATTATTATTTCAGTGTCAACAGTAATGGACAGCAAGTTTTAAAAGTTCAAACGGTTTCCGATCGAGTTGCTGAGTCAGCCAAATCTATGGTTGTAAATGGGGAAGCAATATCAGGAGAACTCACTTCTATTCTGCCCCCCCCTGAGGATAATTTACTATTCAGTGATGCCCTTGCTCGCTATGAAAATGAAATGCAACAAGAAGCAATGGAATTTGATACATCGATTGATTTTAATGAGCAAAATTTATCGAATGCAGATCGGCTCGATGTGGAATCGGCCACTATAAGAAACCTAAATTCAGATACGATAGAGGTTACCGATATTGTTATATCTGGTTCGCTAGAAATGGGTAGAAATTCTATATCTGACACAGGTAATGGGTTGGCATTCAACGCTAAAAACATTGAGCTTGAAGGTGCAACGTCGATAGAAGGTGATATTGAGTTTAACGGAAATAATGTAACTGGAGCTAAAAAATTAGTAGCTGACAATGGTTCTTTTAAAAGCTTAGAGTTAGAAAGCTTAACTGTTCAAGATGGTGACGTTACTCGAGCAATTATAGAGGTTGCTGATATTGACAACTTATCAGGAACATCATTGCAAACAACGAGCGCAGAGGGTGAAAAGCTTGGGTTTGACACCGCGAATGGCAATAATATTAAAACAACTAGCGCTCAAACGGTAAATACGACAACAAATGTCCTGACAAGTGATAACGGCACTGTTACCAGTGCAGACGGTACAAATATTCAATTCAACACGGCAAATATCACAAATGCTTACGGGAATGAGATAAATAGTACCGATGCTGTTCTTAATTCCGGTACATTTACCACGTTGAATTCGAGCAGCTTGATTGGTAATTCAATCTTGGCTTCAAGAGGGCAGGGAGATGATGTAGCGGCTGATTATAGCGAAGCAGATAGGGCCTATTTCGAATACCTCAACAGCACCTCAACAGATGCAACGAACGTGAGCGTACTGAGCGGGGAATCAGACAGCGTAGCAGTTTCAGGGCGAACCACTACAAACAATGTTGCCACCACTACATTTACCCCTACTAATCTAACAACAAACAAAATAAATTCCAGCAACTCAACTCTGGGAACAGCCTCAAGTACTAGCTTTTCAGTTACAAACACCTTAAGTGCATTATCGTTTGCTGCAACTACTGCTGTCATCACCAACACCAATGGTAATGTAGATGCCACCGAAGGTAATTTTACAACTATAAAAGGTACCAATACATCTGCTACCAATGGAACGTTTACAAATCTGACGGTAAATACATATACGGGAGGAAGCTTTACCGGAACAGACTTTGAAACATCTACTTCGTCTGTAAATGAAAACTATGCCATTTTGGACGAATATGGTAATGCGATTGACAACTGTATTAATACTTCTAAATTTTGCATTCCTGAAACGCCTGTTATTTCATTTTCTTGCACTGGGTGCAGTCAAGCCAATAGCCAATCTACCTTCACCGCGACTTTAAAAGCTTCAGTATCACACTGCCGACAAGGGTGCAGTGTTGCTTGGACGGTACCAAGCGCTCTAACAAAAAGCTCGGGGTGCTCAACAACAAATATATCTGCTGGGGGAACCGCCACATTATCTTGTGTTGTCAAGTCAACATTAGATCCACAAGAATCTTATTCCGGCACTGTAAAAGCTAAAGCCACAAACTCACACTACACTTCAGAAAGCTACACAGCTAGTAAGTCAGTTTATTTTGAGAACACCAGCAGCGCTGATCCAGAAGTAACTACATCATGCTCAGGGTGCAATCTAAGCAGTGAAAGGGAATCATTTTCTGCAACCATTACAGGGACGGTAAGCTGCCCATACAATTGCTCATATACATGGACTGAGACTGGCGGAGCTACTAAAGGCGCTTGTAGCAACGGCACTGCATCTGCAGGACAGACTAAATCAGTTTCTTGCGCAATTTCAGGTTCGTTGGTTGCTGGCGACTCAACAAACGGTTCTGTCAAATTAACGGCGTCAATCAATGCCGACACGACATTCAATGACCAAGATTCTGAAACTTATTCATGGGAAAACACCAGCGCTGAAGTAGAAGATACAGATTGGTCTCAAGTAAATGCGGGTTGTTTTGTTTTAAATTCATATACAACTGGGGTTTCGCGAAACGCATGTCTCGGGAATGAAACAAATGAAGCAACAATGCTTTTTTCTGTAGGAGAGTTTATATCTTCTTCTCGTGACTCTTATGAATTCGGTACCGAATCTCAATGGAGTGTTGAATGGTGGGGTGATTGCGCCTCTCATACACCTAAATGCCAATTTACTGAATCACTTGCTAGTCAAGATAGCTTTAGTGCTACTGCTTTAGTGACAGCCCCTGATGGCACACAAAGAACATTTAATGTCTTAGCGGAGCCTGCAGCAGTTAGTGGCGGCGGGGGTGGTGTTGGGGGAGAAATAGAATAAACTACGTCTCGCCCATTTTATTGCACATAAAAATAGTTGTGGAACAGTGGGTTGGTAGAAGAATACCAACCCACTTAAAAATAATATTTATATTGGAGTAGTTATAAATGAAACTAAAACACGCTTATCTAGCAGGTCTAATTACCGCCATCTTAGCAACCCCGGCAATGGCAGTAGAAAATTCTGATTTGTTGAGTACCGATGGACAAATAACGCTATCAGACATCCAAAGTCGCTCAACCTCTTCTGCTCGTACCTTATCTGAAACCATCGGAGCCCCTTTAGAAAAGGAAGTTACGGAATCTACAAGTTTCATCGAGATGGTGGCTTTTTACCAAAACTCTTACGCTGCGGAGTACAATGCTTATGAAGCTATTCACCACATTGAAGAAATGGTCGGCTCAATAAATGAAGCCTACGAAACAAACAACATCGATGCAGCAATTGTACTTAAAGACATCGTTCCGATTACATCTGTGCCGGATGACGTGGGTTATTCAGACATTACCGACGAAGAAGGAAATATAACGAAAGACGGAGCCGGCTATTTAACGTCAATAGCTATTCTTAATGAGGGTTACCCAGAATATGACATTTATCAGTCTTGGCAGGCTGACTTAGTAATGAGTGTCCGTGACAATCGCTCTGACAGTACTGCGAACGGAGCGGCATCAGTTGGTGGTGAGTACAGCATCATTATGGCTGACAATGATGAATTAGATTTTATCACTACCATACATGAAGTTGGCCACAATCTTGGAGCGCGACATGAGATAGAAGATGAGCCAGATGTTACGCCAGCCTATGCCCATTCATCCGTTTGTGATGGGACCCCAACGGTAATGAAATCCTCCCTATCTTCTGCTGGGAAACACAAATTTTACTCTAGTCCGGAGATAGTTCGAGGCACTGATATCTGTGGGGATGCGGATAATGCTGATAATGCGCGTGTTGTTGAAGAGAATAATAGCATTGCCGCCGCACGTAGAGATGGTATCGCAACTTTGGGCACGGTTAATTTAGATGCAGCAACTTATAGCGTCTTCGAAGACGAAACTTTAACGGTTAGTCTAACTCGTGACGGGGATTTAAGTGAAGCGGCCACTGTCAAAGTTTTCGCAGTTAATGGTACCGCGGAGTGGGGAAAAGATTTTTCAGATGTTTATCAGATCGCAACATTTGCGCCGAATAGCTCGATGGCATCCGTATCATTTACAATGGTAAATGACACTCTTGAAGAAGACGAAGAAACATTTACTTTAGAGTTGAAATACCCTTACACGCTATCGATTGGAGATAACAGCAAGGCGACAGTTTACTTATCTAATGTGAATAACTCAGGTGATGCAGGCAGCTTCAGTGTATCGGCACCAACATACATTAACGAAGGTAACACTGCAGAAGTTACTATCACTCGCAGTGCCAACAGCGAAAATGACATAGTAATCAATGTCTTTACAACTCAGACAGAAACCAACTCTGATTCATCGGCTGCGGTCAACGAAGATTTCTTGGCGATTAATCAAAAATTGCACTTTGTCGAAGGTGAAACTTCGAAGACTTTAAACTTAGTGACTTGGAATGACTCTTTTTCTGAGAGAACAGAAACGTTTGTATTAAATGTTTCTTCTGACGCTGATACCCCAATTGATAGTGAGACTACGGTTATTGCAATCAGGGACACCACAGAGCCAACATCTGGAACTTTTACAGTTAATTCAATTTCTTCTGTCACAGAGGGAGGGGATTATGCAATAGATGTTAACAGAACAGATGGTTATGAAGGTGATGTTACTTTGACGTTCACGACAGCATATTCTAATGGTCTAAGTGGTGCCTCATATGAGTTGCAGGTGAGTGATCAAGATAGCACCGGCACTATTAGCTTCACTCTTCCAGATAACTCAAAAGATGAAGACAATTACACTATGTCAATTGCAATTTCAGCGGACACCCCTGATGCGCTTATATCAGATGATTCGATAACTGTTTCGGTCATTGACAATGACCAATCTGAGAGCGTGGAAAGTGGCTCAAGTTCTTCAGGAGGCGGTTCGTTTGGATGGCTACTCATGTTGGCTGGAGCTTTACTAACATTCCGTAAAACTCGCTAAACCGTCAGAATAATAAGCCCTGCCTGTTCAATCAGGCAGGGCTTTTTCATATACCGAGGTAAATAATGCATTCTAATTCTTTATTCAAGGGCTGCGTTTTTAGCCTATTCCTTCTTTGGGCTTGTGTAGTCAGCTATACAGCGCAAGCAGATTCAGAAATCGAAATACTAATATTTTACCAACCCAGTTTTTTTGATGCCTATGGCGAGGACGAAGGGGTTGCTCGCATCGAGAGCATGGTGGATACGTTAAATACTGCTTTTTCAGAGCAGGAAGTAGGCGCCAAGGTTAGTTTGGTTGATTTTACCCCAATGCTGAATTTGTCGGATAGTACACCATACGATACGCAAGGCGAAGACGGTGAAGACATTGAGCTAGGGGCAGATTATTACGCATCACTTTACATTCTAAATGATGGTTATGAAGAGAATGACGTGTATCAGAAGTGGTCACCCGACTTAGTGGTGTATTTGCGTGACCACCAGGGAGAAGAAAAACTGAATACTGCATCTAAGGGCGGGATCTTTTCTGCATTATTGGCCCAAAACTCACTAATCGATAATTTGATTTTCATGCACAATTTTGGACACAACTTGGGGGCTGAGCATGAATATGAAGATGCTGGTGATACCGAACCTGAATACGCTCATGCGTATGCCTGTGCTGATAACAAGACCATTATGTATTCAGATTACAGCGATGCAATCGAACCCTATTTTTCAAGCCCTTTGTTAACATTAGATGATGCAATTTGTGGCGATGCTGAGTACGCGGATAACCTAACGGTCATCAAAGCCGCAGTGTCGGCCAAAGCGGAATTAGGGGAAGGTGTAGAGCCATGGGGAACGGTATATTTTGAGTCTGATAGCTACACTGTAAATGAGAACGAGACGGCCACCGTTACGATAAAGCGGGATGGTGATTTAGGGGCGGCAGCTACATTTAAATTACTTCTCACGGGTCAAAGCGCCACGTATTTAGACGATTATTCCAATGCTTTTATTTCGGTGGAATTTGAGGTGGGGCTAGATAATGTTGAGGTCACGCTTCCAATAGTAGACGACGAAGAAACGGAATCACTGGAGACGTTGGGGCTTAGCATTGATTATCCGTACATGCTATCCAAAGGGGATATCACAGAAGCCACATTAACGATTGTATCAGACGAGACCAGTTCACCCACAGGGACTATCAGCTTAGAGAAAAGTGAATACTCAATAGATGAAGGGCATACGCTAGAAATTGAGCTTATCAGAAGCGAGGGTGATAGCGGTAGTATTGAGGTGACGTTAACTGCTCAAGAAGGGAGTGCGCAATCAGGTGTCAATTTTTCACCATTGAATGAAACCATTATTTTTGCCGATGGCCAGACAAGCGCTACCACCACTTTGTACAGTTTAGATGATGATGTTTATGGTGAGGATACAAGCTTAACCCTTGCTTTAACGAGTGATGACAGCAGCTATTTAGGGGACAATGAAGCGACAATAAATATCCTTGATACGGATGATGCGTTTATTGGTAATTTTTCATTGGAAGCTGAGATAGACGCTGATACAGGGGTATTGAGTTACACAATTAGCCGTAGTGAAAATGATGCTGTAGCGATAACAGGTACAGGAACGCTAACGATCGATTCACAGGTGGATGAATTCGATTTTAGTATGCCCGAGGAAAGCACTCAAATAAGCGGAGAATTGACTGTTACCAGTACCGATTTTGAAGAAGATGGTGATGCCACACTTGAAGTATTTGTGGACGGAGATAGCCAAGCGACATTAAGCGTAAGTTTTGAGGTTAATACGAGCACTGAAAACGATACGAGCGGTGACAGTGACAGTGAGGATCAAAGCACCAATACAGATAGTGATGGTGGAGGTGGAGCGATAGGCTCATGGTTGTTTATATTAGTGCTTATAAGTAGTTTCTTTAGACAGTCTGAGTGCATTCGCGAAGCGATGTCGCTAGGTATTTCACTGAGAAAGCGCCTCAGAATGTCATTAATGAAGCTTTAGCGCGTGTTCATGCCTTGGTGAGCTGATATATAGGAGACATAAGTTTGAAGACAGTAACAATTAAAAAAAATGGTGAACAGTACAGCGTATTTGTCGATGGAAAACATAGTTTCGGTCCTATGACAAAAGATGAAGCAGAATCAAAAAAGAACCAACTAGATAGGATGCAAATAGATAGGATGCAAAAAAAGTCAAAGCATACTGAGAATGGTGTAACCTTCGAGCCTAAATAAGTTATGGGTCGCTAGGTCAGTAATCACAAAACCGATAAAGAAAATACAGGCGAATGTCTTGCGTCCTTTATCGGTTAAATGACGAGGTAATGCGTAACGGCTTGTGTCTTTATGCGTTACTCTCCCTTTTGCATAGCTAAAAGCCAGGTAGCGTTCTATTTGGCTCTTTGGGTAAGAAATCCCCCGAAATAAGTCTGTTAAATGTGGACGCATCAAGCGTCAGGTCAGACATTCTCAATCCATCTGCTTTGAACAGCCCTTGATATTCGCTCACAGAATTACTTGCCTTAGCAAAAGCACCTATTGGGCAAAAAACGCTTAGCTTTTTATGAATATTCAATTGGTATTCAGTCATGACATACAAGAGCATATTAACGCCAACTAACTCAGGGCAGTGATAAGAAATTAAACTCCATACGGGCTGCAGATTTTGTAATGATTGGGCTTTAATGTCATCTAATAATTGAGTGTTAAAGGGCGGTTGATTCGGCAGTACGTATGGCACTGCAACTTCTGCGGTTAAAAATGCACGATTTATATGGAAACACTGGGCTATGTTGTCGTGATAGGGGATAAGGTGATTTAGAAGAACGCTGGGGTCATTTGTCTTGTTGGTTGGTATAACGGGTATACCCAATTCTTGTAGTACAGTATTAAAATGTATAGCTGGCAAGGCGTGAAATGCAAACAAATCCCAGATATGAGATTCGGCTACGTTGAGTTCGAAAGTGGGATTGAGATTCGTGGCCATTGCCAAATCAATCAGTACGGACACTGCATCGTTGAAAGCGGCATCCCCTGGCAAATGGGACTGCAGGCACTCTAGGAATGCCGCTTGTTCTTGTGTGAATCGTAGTGTTTTTTTGATTAACCCGTTAGTCTGTTCAGCCCCTTTATTTTGTTCAATACGGCTTAGTAAAATTTTTTTTCTAACGTCATGATTAAATTTCATAACCACCACCCTACGAAGGCGATCCCCGCTCCGAGAATAGCGTAGAGTAGGGCTTGCCCACAGGATGCAAAGTTATTTTCGGCTTCGCGGTTTTGATACACCCCCACCCCCCAAAAAAGGATGAAGACACCTGCAGCGACAATCTGAGACGAAAACGAACGTTGAAGAATTGCTTGAGTTAAGAGGACGAAGATCGACAGTGCTGAGATACTAAAACAGAGTATAGAGATAAAGTAGCGAGGGTTGCCGGAAGCATTATATTTTTCGAAAACGGTCATATTATGATGTATTTTTTTAGTCATTTTTTTTCTCATTGAGTTTTATTTGATAGAGAGCACCTAGGTAGCGTTCAATCAGTATTCGCGGACCATGGGTATCTTGATTATTCTGTGAGTTATCCCTGATTGCTTTACACATTAAATTGGCGTCATTGATTTGCATTTCATATAGAAAGCGACTTGGTTTGTCTGGGGATACGGTAATGCTTAAAGGGGGTTTCCCAGAGCTTGCTTTCAGCTCTTTTGTAAATTCAGGTTGTGAATTAGTGATTAAATGAAGGTGTTTTCTAGCTCTTGTTATTCCAACATACATCAGGCGTCTTTCATCTTCTATTGGGGTGGTCTGTTCTGGATGTTCGTAAGGTAAAATAGTTTCAACGCAACCAGGGATAATAACCACAGGCCAAGCACAGCCTTTGGAGCTATGAAGACTCGTTAGAATAACGGCGTCACCGGTATTTTTGTTTAAGGAGAGGGCATTCATAAACTGTTCTGGTTCTGAGAATGTTCCAGCGGTGTGAACAAAGGATTTGATAAGGGCCAGATTTTTCCTTTCTTTTTCCGAAGGGCGCTTTGCTAACAGTTCGTGGTATTTCGTTTCGACATGACCGTCAAAATAACTTTCAAGCGCTTGCTTATATGGTAAAGCTAGTGCTGTATTCAACGCATTTAAGCGACCAGACACTCTTTCAATGATGAAATCTTTAACGCCCAGTAACGCACGCTTCAATGCATATTCATCAATCCTTTTCCCCCGTTGAATAAATGGAAGCAATAGTCTTATCTGGTCATTTCTAATAGCTAAAAATGGAAAATTCAATAGAGATGCCAGCTCCACCGAGAAAGATTGATATTGTGGATTCTTGGAAAACGTATTGGCGAATGCGATTACCCCTTTTACGGCAGGGAGCATAATGGAAGACTTGGAATCTGCTAATCGATAAGGAATCTGTTCACGAATTAACGCGGCTTCGATCCAAGGTGCCAAAAGGAACGTGCGCAGTAATATAGCAATATCTTTTAGTGGTTTTCCTCGTGATTGGTGGTGGCGAATAGTACGTATAAGTGAGTGTTGTTCAGGGCATCGATAAGAGGTACCGCCATTATTTTCATAGTACCCGATGGTGATCTTACTTTTTGGTGTATTCAGTGCTGAAACGCATAGATTGCCTGCTTTGACTTTATTGTGTTGTATTAACGCGTTGGCGCAGATAGCGATATTGTCATCGAAGCGGTACGTTTGTTGTAACGCCAAGCTTTGTGTGTCAGGCCGTTTTTCTGTGAACGCACTCATAATGAACGAGGGATCGCTGCCCCGATAGCTGTTGATAGTTTGGTTAGCATCACCAATCCCAATAAATCTCGCTGTCTCACCTGCGATGAATTCCAAAAGTATGAACATGATTGGGTTAATATCTTGAAACTCATCAATGATAATGAAATCAAGACGATTCGTTATCAATTTCACCGCATCAGGATTATTTTTCAGTACCACCACAGGATCGTAAATTAAGTCATGAAATGTTTGTATTGAGTTGGCAATACGTAGCCTTTCAAAGACATTAAACGCTTCAACAAATTCCTTGTATTCATCACCAAGTCCCATACGAGTGAGCATGATATCGGGAGCATTAAGATCACTTTTCGCAAATCCGATAAAGGCAACAAACTCATCTATTACAGAATCATCGTTTATATTTAGTGCAGGCGTTTGGGTATTGGACTTACGAGATTGTTTCAATGCTTCAATTGCGAGTTTTTTTATTCTCCAATCTTGTGTGATTAACTCGGCGTTGGGTAATAAGCCATTATTGATAAAGAATCGATTCATTCTTGCGCCGACTTTATGATAATTGCGGATAGTGGGTAGCTTCACCATGCCGGAATTTATTAAACGTTCTTTCAACTCTTCAGCGGCGGAAACATTAAACGTTGTCACGAGCATTTTCTTCATATCTACCCCATAACGTTCCATTGCTTGTATCCGCTCTCCTGCGACTGTCTCTTATACACATCTGACGCTGCCGACGAATAGAGAGGTGTAGATC
>OJEP01000352.1_pt1 | contig 14134 bp, 14 predicted proteins | sample 1593761 | NCBI WGS metagenome assembly OJEP01 (sample SAMN05416783, study PRJEB24817) | seawater metagenome | isolation source: Sea water | place: Canada:Atlantic | collected 2013-11
TTGATTTTCTTTATCCTTTTCGTTGGGGTTCGTCCCTCACCCCAACCTACGGGCTAAAATACTAGTATTAAAGGGGTCGGTTTACACCGACCCCTTTAATACTACTGGACTAGTTTGGCCCTTAAGTTGTGAGTATACTGTACAAACATTGGCCTTTTAGTCTTAACAATCCACTTGATAATTATCGAGAGAGGGAACTTCTATGAAAAAAACTGTAGGATGTTTATTAATCTTGCTTTTGGCGGGGTGTGCGGGAAAATTCTCAGAGTACCCCGAAGCAAAATCATATCCCCATTCAACCCAGCAAAAGCTGCAAGCAGCCTATCACTGGAAGGTTCTAGCAGCTAATGAAGCTGAACTGATTTCATCCAAGCTTCCTCCAAGCGGAATCGTCTATCTGGCATGCACCGCTTCTAAGTGTGATGGCAAGAACAAAGGCTCAAGTATTTTCGACAATACCTATAGAGATCTTCTGACATCTGAGATGGTTAACCGTGGGATAAAAATTTCAGTATCAGAATCTGGCGCAGATCACAAGCTGGCAGTCAATGTCAACACTGTAGAACATATTGATAGAAATAGCTTACCCCCAAAAATCGGCTATCGCACCGGTGTTCTCAGCTTTCTGGCAGGCCTTGGCACTTCCGCAAATAATTGGAGTGAACCAGCTTTGGCCTTAATCCCTTTGTCTGCAGCTTCTGATCTCCATCAATACTGGGCTGACCGGGCAGACGAGAGTATTACTGAAGTGATTATCACTACCCAAGTTACATCAAATGACCAAATAGTTTCCTCTAACAGCTCGATTTACTATTTTAACTCAAATGATTTCGATCACTACCAATCACAAACACGACTGTCTGTGACTGGTAATAGGTAGGGGGCTGACAAATGAAACTATCCAAAATCATATACGCCTTACTTCTATCCACTCTAATCGCTGCAACGTTATCGGCATGTACCACCTCAAACTCAAAGGCAGGGGGATTCGTTAGTGATGCTGATATTGTTGCCCTCAGCTATAAGGCTGCAGACCTTTTGATGGAGCAGGCAGGTGATAAGATAAAACCAAATAGCAACACAATTGTTGCCAGTTATGCAGATATAAACAACCTATCCGTATCATCAACTTTTGGCCGTATTGCCGCACAGCAAGTCGCTTCACGACTAACCCAGCGTGGCCATAAAATTACCGAAATGTTGCTAAGAAAAGATATTTATATCCAGGAACGACAGGGTGAGTTTGTCCTATCACGTGCTTTGAAAAACATCTCAGTAGAACATGATGTTACACAAGTAGTAGTAGGCACCTACGCTGTGGCCTCAAGAAATATCTATATAACGGCTAAGCTTATACGGACTTCCGATAGCGAAATCCTAGGCTCAGTGGATTACACCCTACCCTTGGGTCCAGATATGCGCCAACTGACCCGGAACTAGTCCTGATGGCTCATTAAGACTGTATGCTATACGTATAGTGGTAGTATCAGTTGACGCAAGCTTTCATAGATCACCCTCCAAGCCGCTTACCCAGCGGCTTTTTTCTTAGCTTCTACGCAATTAAAACAGTCGGAATCAAAGTGAATTAAAGGGGTTGAATTAAATGGTTCGTAACGATTATTTGTTAACCAATCAGCCATCGCAGAGCCGCTGTGCTTCAGCGACATCCAGGGTGCCTTCATAGATGGCACGACCGGTAATGGCACCGAGGATGCCCTGGTCGGCCACTCGGTTGAGGGCGACGATGTCGTCCATATTGGTAATGCCACCGGAGGCAATTACCGGAATTGAGGAGGCCTGAGCCATCGCCACTGTGGCATTCACATTGACGCCCTGCATCATGCCGTCGCGGTCGATGTCGGTGTAGACGATGGCGCTGACGCCGTCTGCCTCGAAGCGTTTGGCCAGATCGGCGGCCAGCACTTCGGTGACCTCCGCCCAGCCATCGGTAGCCACGCGACCATTTTTGGCATCGAGGCCGACAATAATATGGCCGGGGAACTGTTTACACATTTCGGTCACGAATTCCGGCTCTTTCACGGCCTTGGTGCCGATAATCACGTACTGAACCCCGGCCTTCAGATAGGCCTCGATAGTCTCGGCATTGCGAATACCGCCACCAATCTGGATCGGCAGGTTCGGGTAGGCTTTGGCAATGGCGGTGACGACTTCGCCATTGACCGGCTCGCCGGCAAATGCGCCATTCAGATCCACCAGATGCAAACGCCTGGCACCGGCATCCACCCATCTGGCTGCGGTTTCCAGCGGGCTGCTGGAAAATACGGTGGAATCGTCCATACGACCCTGGCGCAATCGCACACATTCACCGTCTTTTAAATCAATCGCGGGGATTATCAGCACAATGTATTCCTGTTTCTTTATAAATGGTTTTCTGGCTAACGATTATCTGGCATTGCGGGCCGGAACAATGCCGACCCGATCAATCACCGCGCCATGAGACAAAGTTGCTCAACAGTTGCAGCCCGGTCGTGTGACTTTTTTCCGGGTGAAACTGCACGGCAAACAGGTTGTCATGAACCAGCGCGGCGGCGAACTTGACCGAGTAATCACAGGTCGCGGCCACCAACTCTGGGCGGCTTTCGTCCACATAGTAGCTGTGTACAAAATAAAACCGGCTGTCCTGTTCAATGCCGTGCCACATGGGATGGTCGATGGTCTGGTGAACCCGGTTCCAACCCATGTGCGGAACCTTCAGTTTTTCGCCGCTGTCATCCCGCAGATGGTGACCAAAAAACCGCACCTCACCCGGCAGGATGTTCAGGCAATCAACACCATTATTCTCTTCGCTGTGCTCCAGCAGCGCCTGCATACCGACACAGATTCCGAGCACGGGCTTTTCCTGCACGGCTTTTGCCACAAACCGGTCAAAACCCAGTCGCCGGATTTCGGCCATGCAGTCACGGATGGCACCGACACCGGGAAAGACGATCCGGTCAGCGTCCTCGGCCTCTGTGGTATCCGAGGTGATTATCACCTCGGCCCTTGGCGCCACGGACTCAAGGGCCTTGGCAACGGAATGAAGGTTGCCCATGCCGTAATCCAGCACGGCAATACGGGTACGAAAATCTGTCATAGACGGCTCTTTATTTACAGTGTGCCCTTGGTCGAAGGCATCACTCCGGCCATTCTGGGATCCATCTCAACCGCCATACGCACGGCGCGGCCAAAGGCCTTGAAGATGGTTTCAATCTGATGGTGGGCGTTGTGACCACGAAGGTTGTCGATGTGCAGGGTCACGCCCGCGTGGTTAACAAAGCCCTGAAAGAATTCGTAACTGAGATCCACATCGAAATCACCCACTCGGGCGCGGGCAAAATCGACAGACATCTCCAGGCCCGGGCGACCGGAGAAGTCCACCACGACTCTGGATAACGCCTCGTCCAGTGGCACATAGGCGTGGCCGTAGCGACGAATGCCCTTCTTGTCACCCAGCGCCTGCTGGAATGCCTGCCCCAGGGTGATGCCGATATCCTCCACCGAGTGGTGGTCATCGATATGGGTATCTCCTTCGGCTGTTACCGTTATATCAATCAAACCGTGACGGGCAATCTGGTCCAGCATATGCTCGAGAAACGGGATGCCGGTGGCAAAATTGACCTGCCCGGTTCCGTCGATATTTACCTCAACGCTAATCTGGGTCTCCAGCGTATCGCGTTTGACTGTTGCTTTCCGTTCCGCCATCTGCGTCTCCAACCTGTGTCCCGTTATCGGGCCGTCCCATTATAGGGCCCTCACCGCCACCCTTCCATAAGCAGGAGGAAGTCATTACACTCACCGGCTGTTTATTACACTTATCTGCCTGACCTTTATGCGCTTGCGAAGCCCCAACATCCTTCTCGTCTGCCTGTTGGCTGTCACTACCCTGTGGCTGAGCGAGACGGCGGCCGCCCATGTGCATCTGGACAATCACACCGTCAGTTGTGAGATTCTCCACAGCGCCAGCGGTGGACTGGCCACCCTGCAAAGCCAGTCGCCGGATTTTCTGTTACAGCTTGTCAATGCTGGAATTACCGCAGCACCGGCTTCGACCCATCATCTCCAGCCCAGTGCACCGCGCAACAGTCGCGCCCCACCTGCCTATCACTGAACACACAATTCAAGCTCTGAATTTACCTGTTTAAGTTATAGGAATTACACCCATGAAAACGCCTTTTATGGTAGCGCTGGCCGTGTCCAGTCTGCCCTGTGTCGCCCTGGCGCAAAGCCAGCACCACAACGAAATCAATGAAGTCATCATCTCCGCTTCACCATTACAGGAGGACTCTGCCGGGATAAAACAGTCCGTCAGTGTTCTGTCGGGTGAAAATCTGCGCAACAAGGCCGCCGCAACCATCGGTGAATCCCTCAAGGATGAACTCGGCGTCACCAACCAGGGGTTTGGTCCCGGGGTTGGCAAACCCGTGATTCGCGGTCAGAGCGATAACCGTGTTCGCGTCCTGCAGGATGGTCTCGGCACCATGGATGCCTCTACCGTGAGTGGCGATCACGCAGTCACCACGGAAGCATTGCTGGCGGAACGTATCGAAATCCTGCGGGGACCGGCCACACTGCGCTATGGCAGCGGTGCGGTCGGTGGCGTAGTCAATGTCATCGACAACCGGATTCCCGACAAGGTGCCCGAGAAGCTTGAAGGTGCCGTGGAATATCGCCATAACACCGCCAGCGACCAGGACAGCACTGTGTTCAAACTGGATGGCGGCGCCGGCAGCTGGGCGTGGCACCTGGACGGTATTTACCGGGAAAGCAATGACCTCAAGGTTCAGGGTTATGCCCAGGAACCGGAACCCGGTGAAGAGCCCGAAAGCACCCGTGGCTATATCGAAAATACCGACACCCGGGCCGACGCCTTCAGTGCAGGATTATCCTGGATAGGCGATGAAGGTTTTATCGGTATGTCGTTCAGCCAGATCAACAATGAATACGGTATACCGCCGGGATCCCACGGGCATCACGAAGAAGATGACCACGATGACGATCATGACGATGAAGAAGTTGAATTGATTCGCATCGATATGGAACAGACCCGGATTGACCTGAAGGGCGAATGGGCAAACATCCTGCCCGGTATCGAACTGGGCCGCTTCCGTCTCGGCTATAACGACTATGAGCACATAGAACTGGAAAGCGGTGAAAAAGGTACCAAATTCTTCAATGAAGCGTTTGAATTCAGGGGAGAACTGGTACACAGGGAAATTGCCGGCTGGAAAGGCGCTTTTGGTACACAGCTGGAAGATCGCCGCTTCGGCGCCATCGGCGATGAAGCCTTCGTACCCAAGTCCGATATCCGTCAGGGTGGGTTGTTCTGGGTGGGCGAAACCACGCACAACCAGTTCACCCATGAGCTCGGGGCCCGCTTTGACCGGCAAACCATAGACCCGGACAACGGTTCCAAAATCAGCCATAACATTTACAGCCTGTCCGCGGGCAGCCTCTGGCAAGTGACCGACGAGCAGTCGTTGAGTCTGTCACTGAGCCGCGCAGAGCGCGCTCCTGTCGTTGAGGAACTGTTGTCCAATGGCCCCCACTTCGCCAGCCAGAGTTTTGATATCGGCGATAGAGACCTCGATGAGGAAACCAGCCACAACATTGAGCTGGGCTACCGCTACCAGGGACCGGTTGATCTGAAGCTGAGTATTTTCTACAACAAAATTGATGATTTTATCTTCAAGAAAAATACCGGCGAAGAACACGAGGAAGAGGAGCTGGATATCTATCAATTCCAGCAACAGGATGCCACCTTCAGGGGTGCCGAAGCCTCACTGGTCGTTCCATTCAGAGATAACTGGCAGGTGGAAATATTCGGTGATTACGTGCGTGCCAAGCTGGATAAAGGCGGTGATGTGCCGCGAATCCCGCCACTGCGTTATGGCATAGCACTGGATTATCAGGCCTACAACTGGCACACCGGCTTCCGGCTCACCGACGTCAAGAAACAGAACCACGCCGGTGAATTTGAAGAGGATACCGACAACTACACCCGCCTGGATGCCCACTTCAACTACCATGTGGATACTGCCGCCGGGGACTGGCTGTTCTTTGCCAAGGCCAACAACCTGCTGGATGAGGAAATCCGTAACTCCACCTCCTTCCTGCGGGAATTCGCCCCCGAGTCGCGCCTGAGTCTGGAGCTGGGGGTACGTTACAGCTTCTGATCAGGCAGCGGCACCAAGCCGTCGCGTATCGGTAAACAATCACGGCCATTGCGAGTAACATAGTTGCCTGCAATGGCCGTTTTGGCTTTCCCGGACAGAGAGTGATACCCATGAAACTGCTAAGAATTATATTGGTAATGTTACTGGTGTTGATGTTGGTTGTGGCCGGGGGCGTAACTTTTCTGCTATTTGGCGTCGACCCGAACACCTACAAACCTGAACTGGAAAAACTTGCCCGACAGAACGACCTCGAGCTGAAAATAGACGGTGACCTGAGCTGGTCGTTCTTTCCCAATCTGGCCGTTCAAGCGGGCAGCTCATCACTCACCGCCACCAAAGAAGATACCGGAATACCCGATATAAAATTTCGGGAAGCCAGCCTGATCCTCGACTGGAGAGCACTGCTGACACGCACTGTTCGCCTGCAAGCGATCACCTTTGATGGTGCCGATATCCGCACAAAAACAGCCGCCGAAGCCGCCAATGTGGCGGCGCTGCCCGGGGCCGCTGCCGCTACCAGTGACACAAAAACCGGTGACCTGCCTTTTGAGCTGGCCATTGATGAAATCTCCCTGACCGATAGCCGGATCACCGTGACATCACCAGACGCACCTGACCGGATATTCGAACAACTGAACTTTACCAGCACAAAACTCAATCTCGATGGCAAGCCCTTTGCCATCAACCTCGAATTCATCACCGCGCTCCCCGACCAGCCGACCCTGCAAGTCACACTGCAATCCTTTGTCGCCGTTGAGGCCAGTCCACAAAAACTCACCCTTTCCGATGCCAGACTATCGGTAAAAGGGCTGGAGAAACTGCCATTGACGTTGAAGTTCAATGCCGATTATGAGGGTGACACAGACAGCCTCTCCGTCACAGACATCACCGGCAAGCTGGGATCGGCGAGCATTACTGGCGCGGTCAATGGCGCAGGACTGCAAACCACACCTGCGCTGCAGGGCGAGCTGTCGTTGCAGAACCTGATCCTCGCAGAGCTGCCGATGGAGACGCCGGAGGGTTTCAAAAAGGTTGGTATCAGCAGCACGTTTGCGGTATCGGAAAAAACCGTCGCCCTGAGCAACCTGAAACTGGCGCTGGACGAATTTAATGCGACCGGCAACATGACCATGCAACTCCAGGGGACTCGCCAGCTATCCATGAAAATAGAGGGCAATCACCTTGTCCTGCCCGCCACCAGCGAAACGGAATCCACCGAACAGCAGGCCGCCCTCCTCACCCCACTGCTGGCACCACTGGCACTGCTCGAAGGCGGCAAGGGCGAAGTGGAACTGAGCCTGGCAAGCCTGACGGCGGATAACATCCGCGTGGACAACCTCCTCCTCAAACTGCTGGCCAATGGCAAAGTAGTGCAAGTCAGCGAACTCTCCGGCGGCATATTTGGCGGCACCTTCAAAACCACCGCCAGGGCAGACCTTGGCAGAGCCACCCCAACCGTCAGCTTCACCCAGAACGTCGCTGCAATAGACCTGCACAAAGCGCTGGTGACACTGGCCGAACAGGGCGACATCCACGGCAAGCTGACCATGAACTTCACCGGCAACAGCGCCGGCGACAGCAGTGATGCACTGCTGGACAACATGAACGGCAACGGCGACTTCAGCTTCTCGGAGCTACAGGTCGACAACATCAATGTGGAAAAAAGTTATTGTGAAATGGCCTCGCTGGTAGAGGGCAGAACCTTGACCGGCAAAACCTGGCCAAATCACACCACCCTGCAGGACATGCAGGGCACCATCAAATGGCAGGACCAGCAGATTACCCTGCCCGGCTTTACCACCGGCATTGGCAATATGCTGGTTTCCGGCAACGGCTCCGCCCACCTCGGCAGGGAAACCTACGACATGCTGATCAAGGCCAATCTGCGCGGCGATACCACCTCGGAGACCGGCTGTACGATCAAAAGCAAATCCATCCAGAACCGGGACATCCCATTCCGCTGCACCGGCTCTTTTGCGGAAAACGGTGGGGGCAGTTGCCTGCCGGACAAGCAATTCATCAACCAGCTGATTCAGGGCAAAGTGCAGGACCTTCTCAAGGAAAAGCTGTTTGACAAATACCTGACACAGCCATCTACAACCACAGAAGAGCCCTCAGCCAATAAAGAGCCGTCAGCGGTTGAAGAGCCTTCAGCTACGGAGGAGTCCTCAACCAAACAAGAGCCTTCAGCCGAAAAAGAGCAAGACCCCAAAAAACAACTCATCGATGAGGTGCTCAAGGGTATTTTCCAATAGTGTCCGCAATATTTTCCGAACAGCTGCTGTGCTGGTTTGGCCGGCACGGCCGCAAGGACTTGCCCTGGCAGCAGAACAAAGACCCCTATCGGGTATGGGTGTCGGAAATCATGTTGCAGCAAACCCAGGTCAGTACCGTTATCCCCTACTTTCAACGGTTCATGGCGCGTTTCCCCGACATTTCATCACTGGCAAAAGCCCCGCTCGATGACGTGTTGCAACAGTGGACCGGTCTCGGTTACTACGCCCGGGCCCGCAACCTGCATCGCTCGGCACAGCTTGTTTGCACAGAACATGGCGGTGTTTTTCCGGATACCCAGGAACAATTAATGGCACTGCCCGGCATCGGCCGCTCCACCGCTGGTGCCATCTGTGCCATTGCCCTCGACAAGCGGGCCGCCATCCTCGACGGCAACGTAAAACGGGTGCTCGCCCGCTACCATGGCATCGACGGCTGGCCCGGCCAGACATCAGTCGCCAGACAACTCTGGGAATTAGCCGAGCAACACACCCCAGCGCAACGCTTTGGCGATTACACCCAGGCGATCATGGATCTCGGCGCCACCCTCTGCACCCGCAGCAAACCGACCTGCAGCCAATGTCCGCTGTCAGAGGGATGTAAAGCACTGGCAGAGGGCACACCCACCCGCTACCCCGGCAAAAAACCCCATCGACAACAGCCGGTTCGCCAATGCCTCTTTCTGGTCATTCAAAACCCGGCAGGGGAAGTGCTGTTACAGCAGCGCCCCGCCAGTGGTCTGTGGGGCGGACTCTGGGTGTTTCCCCAATGCGACCATAAAGACGAGATAGAACAGACCTGCAACAGCCTCGGTTACCGCGCAACAGACTGGGAGTTACTGCCCGGCCGACGTCACAGCTTCAGCCATTACCATCTGGACTACCAACCGGCGCTGATCACCGTTCAGCCACAGCAGCAGGTCATGGATACCAGCGCGCTGGTCTGGTATAACCCCCAGTCAACACTGGCGGTGGGCACCGCCCAGCCCGTCAGGCAACTTTTACAGGAATTGCAAGCACGGCAACAACCCAACCAATCAACAAGGTAATCCCATGGCACGTATGGTTCACTGCAAAAAGCTCAACCGGGAACTGGAAGGACTCGATGCACCGCCCTTCCCCGGCCCCAAAGGACAGGATATCTACGAACACGTCTCAAAACAGGCCTGGCTGGAATGGCTCGAACACCAGACCCGCCTGATCAACGAGAAACACCTCAACATGATGGACATGACCGCCCGCACCTACCTGAACGAACAGCGGGACAGGTTTCTCTCCGGTCAGGACATCGACCAGGCGGAGGGCTACGTACCGCCTGCGGAATAATTTCCGCGCCCACCCTTGACGCTGGAAATATGAGAAGGTTTAATACGCGCCTTCGCCAGTTACCACTGGTAGAAATGCCCAGATAGCTCAGTTGGTAGAGCAGAGGATTGAAAATCCTCGTGTCGGTGGTTCGATTCCGCCTCTGGGCACCATTTTAAAGGCCTGCGACTAATCGCGGGCCTTTTTCATTTCTGGGCTGTGCCAAAATTGTGCCCTGGGATGGAGACGGGGCCATGTAAAGCACAGAAGACCGGTGAAAATTAAATGGGAATGGTTCTCAGTTGTCACCGACCCCTTTATCCCTGTTTTATTTTTGTTTGATCTTTATTGGCGTTAAATAGCTTACTCACTGTGAATAAAAATCGAGATATCATACTGACCAGGCTTACCATTAGGCCAGTCTTCCTTGATCACAGATATGCTCTTTCCTTTAGCTGTAACCTGCTCGTTCCTTGCCTCCATGATTGCCCGGATAAGGGCCTCGTCCAACTCTTCGCCCAAAGCTTTATTTATCAGAACGCGACCAACCTCTATAAGCTTTTCTTTTGCAACCTGCTCTTGATCAGGCTGATGCACATAAAGCTTGAGCTTTAAATCTTTAGCTATCTTTGGATTACCCGAGACGTAATACCACAAAGAATTTGGTAATATATCATCTCCGATTTCCACGTTATTGGAAGAGACAAACCATTCGCCCTCCCCCACATACTTATAATCTCCGGCCTTAAAGCCTTCCTCTCTCAAAAAATCCTTTGCTTTTATTGGCATCCATCCATCTTCTAACGGAACCGGATTATCCTTTATTTCATATTCAGCAAGTTCCCTCATATCTGCTATCGAACTTCTTACTTCTTCCCGACTATTCAGCGGAGATATAAAGGTTGTGTGAGACCACCTTTCGAGAAGTTTAAAACGCAGATTAAACCCAAATATCGCTTTCCACTTGGCGTATCGGGAAACATCTCTGTTTGATGAGTTTATTTCTATCTGGCCAAACACCCGCTCATAGGATGAATAAACTGCAACCATGTAGACGAAGGGCAAGAACAGTAAGGATAGTATTATTGGCGTTGTGAAATCGGTCAGAGTTCCCCAAACAAAAAACTCTCCCACATGGATATAAAAATTATGTCCAGTATATGCCAAAACCAGCAATCCGAAGGGAGTCGACAACTTATCGAAAAAATCTACGACGATCTTATTTTCTTCCTGTAACTTTAAAAACTCATATACGGCCATAACAAAAAAAGAAGCGGGAACAAGGATAAACTCAACAAGAAACGGAAAACTGTAAAAGGTCACCACAAATTCGATGACCGCAACGAGGTTAATGTTATCCCTCACAGCCTTTTTAAAATAATTAGGATCTTCCCGAATTTGATCGTGACGAAACAACGTGACAAGCGCTGCTGTAACTGTCCAGATAATTGTCGTCTTGGTTTGGTCGAAATCCCATAGCCCGACTTCCGAAAGCATGTAAATCAAAAAAGCTATATAGGTCAGCATAAGAAGATATATCCTGACAAGAGCTTTATGAAATGCTGCTTTTATTAAATCTCGAAGTGATTTACGAATGGTCTCCTTGCTTAGAGAAAATGCCAAAGCAATACAAAACCAAATGAATAGCGAAACTTCCCTATTGTTAAATAAATCCATCTTTTCTATTCGCTAACAAAATCCAACAATGGCTCATAGTCGCCCCCATCGGCGGCTCGGAGCGCGTCTATATAATCTGCGCGACGTTCATTCATTTCCTGGAGATCATACCCGCCGTACCAGTCTATAGCGTCTTCGTCATAGAGCTTTTCGAGCAAGGCATCGGCCATAAATCGCGCAAAGCGACCGTTACCGTTTGGAAACGGATGGATATAAACGAGCTTATGATGAAAGCGTGCCGCCGCTTCTATCGGGTCATAGGTATCGTTATCCACCCAATACTGAACATCGCCCAAGAGCGTCCAAAGCTGTACGGAAATGTGGATCGGATCGATACCGATACTCTTTTCCGTCTGGCGATAGGTGCCCGCCCACGCCCAGACCTGACCGAACATTTTTTGGTGTAGCTTGCGTGCAAAATGATCGGTTAGAAGATCTTCGCCGCTCTGCCTATCCAGCCATGAAAGGCCGGACGTAATATTGGCCTGTTCGAGCTGATCCAGCTCTCCTCTTGTCGAGATGTGTGAAAATTTCAGTCCTGCCATCTCGTCGGGATCAAGGGGCGTTGCGCCTTCCGGCTCGTCCAGGTCGTCAATCATTCCATAGCTCCGCAGGAAGGTTCTTCACCAACTCGTCGGTTAATCGTTCAATCTCAAAGTCTATCCTGTCACTAGTCAGGGTTTGAGCCTCAAGGGCCATATGCTGATTGACCTTTTTGACCTTGGCTTGGGCCTTTTCCCTCGCCCGCTTACGGATCAGCGTTTCTATATCCTTCTCAGGTACTATCGCATAGACAAGGCGACAACCCATGGCTTCTGCGGCTTCACGCATTGCCTTGATCGTCACGCGCCCTTCCAGCTCGGCTTTCTCTGTATTGGAAATGGCCGCTCGGGTAATATCCATACGGCGGGCTAGTTGTGCGCCCGACATACCGAGTGATTTTCTGACCGTCCTGATCCAGCCCTCTTTGGGCACAGAAAGACCGCGCACCGTTTCAGCGGCGCGATCAACCTGGCTTTGAATCTGTTGCAAGACGATCTTCTTAATACTCATTGTTAACCTATAAATTTACATTAAAACAAATAACGTATATCTATGCATATACACTAAACTTATTAACGTCAAGTTATTATTTGACATTAAGATAGTTAAAGTCAAGCTATAGATTGACAAAAAGACTCGAAATGAGTCCAGATAGGTGGTACAGCTTATATTGTCCTAGAGTTACGCAAGACCAACCTATTCTTTGTAAATCAATAGGTTACAAAATCGCTGTGAGAGTGTGGTTCTCGAAGTTCGATTCCGCCTCTGGGCACCATTTTAAAGGCCTGCGACTAATCGCGGGCCTTTTTCATTTCTGGGCTGTGCCAAAATTGTGCCCTGGGATGGAGACGGGGCCATGTAAAGCACAGAAGACCGGTGAAAATTAAATGGGAATGGTTCTCAGTTGTCACCGACCCCTTTATCGCAGTAGCGTAGCCGCCGAAAAACGGAGCGAAGCAAACTGCATTAGGTTGACAACCTTGTAATATTTAGGGTTTGAGAGCATCTTTAAAAAACCTTGCTGTCCAGAGCAATGTATCTGGGTCTGATGAAGTAATTCCGCCAATTTCAAAAGCATAGCGATCTTTGACAAAAGCATCACTTAATTCGGCTAATATGTTTTCTAACGTACTACAAGTAACATTACATGGATGGCTTTCGAATTTCTCGCTTAGTATCTTTCTCCTATCTTGTTCTAATTTGCCAAAAATCTTATCAAGTTCATGGCCTCGAATATTGCTTCCAGAGAATAATCGTGTAATTTGCGCATCGCCAACTCTGAGGATCGTACGCTCCGTTGATGTTGCCTCGATGCACTTCAAGAATAGCTCAATAGAAAAAGCCAAATTCGCTTTATAGGCATGATAGAAAGTATCACGTTCTACAGCTTTACTCTCAGCAATTTCAGCAATATTCAAATACCCTAACGCGAATTTGTATATCTCGGAATTACACTTCATTGATGCAAAACACCTCTTAAATATAACGACCCAACTCAGGTGACCGCTGCCACAGAGCGACGATAGGACATCGCGGTAGCGGGTCACCTGGAGTGCAGTATTAGAAGCATTACGAATCATTGGCTGATAACTCTGGGGCCAATGATTCATAGAATAGAACAGGTCCACGGGTAACTATTTTTGCCAGTTCAGAAGCTCTTTCAGGCTTCAGTTTTGGACCTTTAGCTATCACTTCTCTTGTGAATTCAAGGTACTCTTCTAAATGTCTTTCGGCTTCTTTAAGGTTTAGAATCTTCAGGATCATTCTTGCTCTGCGCAGGGGCTGATTCTGGCTTATCAGGTTCTGCCTTGCCGCTTCCATATCAATTTCCCCTTCCAGACCTTGCACATGGTTGCTAATAGCAAAAGCATATGTGCCAATGAGATGCTCAAATTCAGCTATTTCACCTGCTGCTTTTAATATTAATTCGTGACGTTTTCTTAACGCTTCTTTGGCGTTCTCATTCTTGTGATTTAGGCGTGTAATAAAGTAGGTGGATAGTGCGCCTATGGCACCACCAAGCAGTGTGCCAAGAATTGGAAATCCTACTTTTACTGTGTCTGACAATAATTGTATTTCTTCATTTGTCATACATGGGCCTTGTGCTTTGGTCATACCCACAAAAAGTAGACACTCTAACTATGCGGCTACTGCCGCAATCCT
>OJEP01000353.1_pt1 | contig 14071 bp, 9 predicted proteins | sample 1593761 | NCBI WGS metagenome assembly OJEP01 (sample SAMN05416783, study PRJEB24817) | seawater metagenome | isolation source: Sea water | place: Canada:Atlantic | collected 2013-11
CGAGATAGGAGTCCGTCTCGTGGGCTCGGAGATGTGTATAAGAGACAGTTGTAAAGCTACATTGCAATTAGATCACCAGCAATATCTTTAGATGGTAACTCTGACTTACCCATTAGAAATATATCTACTTGTCTGGCAGCTTCTCTACCTTCTGAAATAGCCCAAACTATTAGAGATTGTCCACGACGCATATCACCAGCTGTAAATATGTTGGATACATTTGTTTGATATTTTCCATAGGTTGCTTTGTAATTAGAACGAGCATCAGTGTTAAGACCTAACTTGTCTGCCAACGTACTTTCCGGTCCAGTAAAACCTAATGCTAGTAATGCTAAATCACAGGGCCATGTTTTTTCAGTACCTGCAATTTCAATTAATTGCGGTTTCTCTCCTAGAACCATTTTCCACTCTACATTTACTGTCTTTAGTGCTATTAATTTTCCGTTAGCATCTTTTACAAATTCTTTCGTATTAATTAACCAGTTACGGTCTGCTCCTTCTTTGTGAGAAGAGGATGTTTTTAATTGTAAGGGCCAAAATGGCCATGGTGTTTTAGCGGAACGATGACCTGGAGGTTTTGGCATAATTTCAAAATTAACTACCGACTTAGCACCATGCCTATTAGATGTACCTATACAGTCTGATCCTGTATCTCCACCTCCAATCACAATTACATCTTTATCAGTGGCCATTATCTGATCTTTTACTTCTTTGCCAAATAGTGCTTTTGTTTGCTGAGTTAAGAAATCCATAGCTTGTACAACACCTTCTGCTTCTATACCTTTGGTAGGTAAACTACGTTTTTCTGTTGAACCACCACACAAAACAATGGAGTCAAAGGATTTTAAATCTTTTACATCGTAATTTACGCCTACATTGATATTTGTTTTAAATATAATTCCTTCAGCTTCTAAGATTGCTATCCTTCTGTCAATTATACCTTTCTCCATTTTAAAATTTGGGATTCCATAACGTAACAGTCCACCAACTTCATCATCTCGTTCAAAAACGGTAACTAAATGCCCAGCTCTGTTTAATTGCTGTGCAGCAGCTAAACCGGCAGGGCCCGAACCAATAACAGCTATTGTTTTATCTGTTCTTGATTTTGGTGGTTGGGGTTTAATCCATCCTTCTTTAAAGGCTCTTTCTACTATATTTTTCTCGATATTTTCAATAGAAACAGGGTCTTCAATAATACCTAATACACATGCTTGTTCACACGGTGCAGGGCACAATCTTCCAGTAAATTCCGGAAAATTGTTGGTTGAATGTAATATCCATGATGCTTTTTTCCATTCTCCCTGATGTACCATATGGTTAAAATCGGGAATTAGATTTCCTAATGGGCATCCACTGTGGCAGAAAGGAATACCGCAATCCATGCAGCGAGAACCTTGTTTCGAAAGGTCTTTTTCGGACAGAGGTATTGTAAATTCTTTATAGTTTTTTACACGGTCTTTTACAGAGGTGTAGGTTTCATCTTGTCTTTCGAACTCTTTAAATCCTGTTATTTTTCCCATGACATTATGCTATTGTTAATTCTTCGAACATTGGTTCTTCTGTTTCTAAACGTAATAAAGCTTTTTTGTATTCTGTTGGCATTACTTTTATAAAGTTTTTTAAACTTGTATCCCAATCTGCTAATAGTTCAGTACCTTTTTTACTATCTGTATATAAAACATGTTTTGCTATAATTGTTTTTAAATCTACTGCATCTTCACCATAAATTTTCTCAAATTCTATAGTTTCTGTATTACAAAGACCATTTACAAATTTATTTTCTGGATCGTAGACATACGCAATTCCACCGCTCATTCCTGCCGCAAAGTTTCTACCAGTTTTACCGAGAACAATTACTTTACCACCGGTCATGTATTCACAACAGTGATCTCCAACACCTTCTACTACTGCGGTTGCACCAGAATTACGAACAGCAAAGCGTTCACCTGCAATTCCGTTTATATATGCTTGCCCGTCTACCGCTCCAAACATACAAACGTTACCTACAATTATATTGTTTTCAGCTAAGAAATCTGCTTTGGCTGGTTTCTTAATAATTAATTTTGCCCCTGATAAACCTTTTCCTAAATAATCATTCGTATTTCCTTCTAAAATAAACGTCAGTCCAAATGCTCCGAATGCTCCAAAACTTTGTCCTGCAGAACCAGTAAAATTTATATTTAATGTATCTTCAGGTAAGCCTAAATGGCCATATATTTTTGAAATTTCATTACTTACGATTGCACCAACAGTTCTATTTGTGTTTTTGATGGGATATGCAAGATTCATTTTTTCTTTTCTATATAAAGCTCTATGAGAGTCTTTCAATATCGTGAAATCTAAAACTTCTTCTAAATTATGGTCTTGTTGTTCTGTATTTCGAACCGTCATTTTTCTATAAGCTTCTGGTCTGTATAAAATACTAGATAAATCTAAACCTTTTGCTTTGTAATGTTTTACTGCTTTATTAGAGTTGATTTTATGTGTTTGACCGACCATTTCCTCTAAAGTTCTAAAACCTAGTTGCGCCATGATTGCTCTTAACTCTTCAGCAACATAGAAGAAGAAATTAATAACATGTTCTGGGGTACCTTTAAAATTTTTACGCAGCTCTTTATCTTGAGTGGCTATACCAACCGGACACGTATTCAAATGACATTTACGCATCATAATACAGCCAGAAGCAACTAATGGAGCGGTTGCAAAACCGAATTCTTCTGCTCCTAATAATGCGGCAATAGCAACATCTCTTCCTGTTTTTAATTGACCATCGCACTCTACTACAATTCTACTTCTTAAATTATTTAAAACCAAAGTTTGCTGTGCCTCGGCTAAACCAAGTTCCCATGGCAAACCTGCATGTTTTAAAGATGTTAAAGGAGATGCTCCTGTACCACCGTCATAACCAGCAATTAATACAACATCTGCTTTTGCTTTTGCAACACCGGCTGCAATTGTACCTACACCAACTTCAGAAACTAATTTTACATTAATTCTAGCCTCACGATTTGCATTTTTTAAATCGTAAATTAACTGAGCTAAATCTTCAATTGAATATATATCGTGATGTGGAGGCGGAGAAATCAGTCCTACAAAAGGAGTGGAGTTTCTTGCTTCAGCAATCCACGGTAAAACTTTATAACCAGGCAATTGGCCACCTTCTCCGGGCTTTGCACCTTGCGCCATTTTAATTTGAATCTCTTTTGCATTTGTAAGATAATGAGAAGTTACTCCAAACCTTCCGGAGGCAACTTGTTTAATAGCAGAGTTTCTACTATCTCCATTTACATCTTTTTGGAAACGTTTTCTATCCTCACCACCTTCACCAGAATTAGATTTACCTCCAATTCTATTCATTGCAATTGCTAAATTTTCATGTGCTTCTCTAGAAATAGACCCATAGGACATTGCACCTGTTTTAAAACGTTTCACAATCTCTGTCCAAGGTTCTACTTCCTCTAAAGGAATAGGATCTAGATTATCAAACTGAAATAATCCACGAATAGTCATTAAGCTTTCTGCTTGCTCATTAATAGCTTCTGCATAGACATTGTAGCTATCTTGATCACTTAATCGAACTGCTTGTTGTAATTTAGAAATAGTAGTGGGGTTAAATAAATGACGTTCTCCGTTTCTTCTCCATCTATATTCTCCACCAACATTTAAACCTAAGTTTTTGTCAATTTTATTGTCTGGATATGCTTGTTTATAACGCTGATCAATTTCTTTTTCTATTTCATACAACCCAATACCTTCTATTCTTGAGGCAGTATAAGGGAAATACTTTTCTACAAATTGAGAGTTGAATCCTACGATCTCGAAAATTTGAGAACCTCTGTAAGAGTGTAACGTAGAGATACCTATTTTATTCATTACTTTTAGAATCCCTTTTCCAATAGCTATGTTGAAGTTATCAACTGCCTGCTGCTCATCCATATCAGTAATGAAGCCCTCTTTTACTTGCATTCTAATAATTTCATTTACCATATAAGGATTAATGGCACTTGCACCGTATCCAAATAATGTAGCAAAATGATGTGGTTCCCGTGGTTCTGCAGATTCAATTATAATATCGAAATAAGAACGTTTCCTTAATCTATTTAATTGATGATTAACAAAAGAACATGCCAATAAAGCTGGAATAGGAGCAAACTCTTGGTTTACACCTCTGTCTGATAAAATTATAATATTGTTTTTGTTGTCAATTGCTTTTTCAATCTGAACAACTATTTGATCTAAAGCATCTTCTAATCCATTTAAACCTCTTGCTTTGGGATACAAAATTTGAATAGTTGCAGTTTTAAAACTTTCTACATCTATATTTCTAATTTTTTCCAAATCTGCATTCGAAATAACGGGATTCTGTATTTTTAATTTTCGACACTGTCGATCTGTAATGCTGAAAATATTTCTATCTTTTCCTAAATTTAAACTAATATCTGTAACGATTTCTTCACGAATACCGTCTAAAGGAGGATTTGTAACTTGTGCAAATAATTGTTTGAAGTAGTTTGATATTAACTGAGGTCTGTCAGATAAAACAGCTAAAGGAGTGTCTATTCCCATAGAGGTTAAGGCTTCTTTACCAACTTGTGCCATTGGTGTTATTACCTCTTGAATATCTTCAAAAGTATAATTAAATAAACGCTGACGGGTCTTAATATCAATAGTTTCTATAGGACATGTTTCACTAGTATATGGCACATCTTTTAAATGTAAACGAGTATTGTCTAGCCACTCTTGATAAGGTCTTTCTAGTACAATTTTACTTTTAATTTCTTCATCCTGAATAATTCTACCTTCATTCATGTCTACCAAAAACATCTTTCCTGGTTCTAATCTACCATGTGCTTTTACATCTTCTGGAGCAACATCTACCACTCCAATTTCTGATGACATAATTAGTTTACCACTTTTCGTAATGGTATATCTAGAAGGTCTTAATCCGTTTCTATCTAACAAGGCGCCAATATAATCTCCATCTGTAAAAGGTACAGAGGCGGGGCCATCCCAAGGCTCCATAATACAGCTGTTGTATTCATAAAAAGCTTTTCGCTCTTTAGACATTGTTTTATGTTTTTCCCAAGCTTCAGGAATCATCATCATCATAATCTCTGGCAATGAACGCCCGGTGTGCGTTAATAATTCCACGACCATATCCATAGAGGCAGAATCAGATTTTCCTGGTAAAATTATGGGAAATAATTTTTCTATTTGTGGTCCGAAAACATCACTTTTCATAATTTCCTCACGAACACGCATTCTACTTACATTTCCACGTAATGTATTTATTTCTCCATTCTGACACATTAATCTAAAAGGTTGCGCAAGCTCCCAGGTAGGCATTGTGTTTGTAGAAAAACGCTGATGTACGAGCGCTAAACGGGTAACTAAATCTATTTCTTGTAGGTCTTTATAATAAGGGCCAATGTCTTCTGGCATTATAATACCTTTGTATATTATTGTAGTTAAAGAAGCACTAGAAACATAAAAATAGATACTTTCAGAAATTTTAGATTTTCTAATTTCGTGTTCTGTTATTTTTCTTGCGGCATATAATTTAGCTTTAAAAGTAGCTTCGTCAATTTCATCTGTTTTACCAATAAAAAATTGTTCAATATTTGGCTCTGATGCTAATGCAATAGGTCCAAGTTGAGTTGAGTCTACAGGTACTTCTCTCCATCCTAAAATAGAAAGTCCCTGCGCTTTTACCTCGTTTTCAAATGTAGTTTTACAAAAATTATATTGATTAATAACCTTTGGTAAAAAAACCATAGCTACAGCATATTCTCTTTGGATTGGAATAGAGAAATCACAAACTCTTTTAAAATATGTATGAGGAATATCTATCAATAAACCTGCGCCATCCCCTGTTTTTCCGTCAGAACTAACACCACCTCTATGTTCTAGTTTTACTAGTATTTCTAGAGCATCATGTATAATTTGATTTGTCTTTTCTCCATTTAAATTACAGATGAATCCTGCTCCGCAATTTTCGTGTTCAAACTCGGGTAAATATAAGCCTTGTTTCTCCATTTTGTATTAAATTATATATACAAAGCTATGGATTTTGTTGAATATAATTCAATGTTTAGACTCCTTTAATGCAATTTTTGTGATGAAAACAAAATAATAGTATCAAATATTTATTTATGATAATTAAATTGATTTTAAATGTGAAATTCATAAAAACAAAGAAGACGTCTCTAAAATATGAACTTTAAAGACGTTTCTTTTTATAAAATGTAATTTTTAGTGCTCGTTTAATCTAAAATCTGGATACGCATCCATACCGTGTTCATGCGCATCTAAACCTTCTATTTCTTCTTTTTCACTAACTCTTATTCCTATTGTTTTCTTTAGTGTGAAAATAATAATGAAAGAGGTTGCGATACAGAAAACAGCATAACAGGCTACTCCTATAAGCTGACTTAAAAACTGTGCTCCACTTGCTAAGTTGCCAAAAAGACCTACAGCTAGTGTACCCCAGATACCACAAACGAGATGCACTGCAATTGCCCCAACTGGGTCGTCTAATTTTAACTTGTCAATTAAATTTACAGCAAAAACAATTAATACACCCGCTACAGCTCCAATTAAGATTGCATCCATTGGAGACATTTGATCTGCACCAGCAGTAATACCAACTAAGCCACCTAAAATTCCGTTTAAGAACATGGTTAAATCCAGATTTTTATACATAATTGTTGAAGCTAATGCAGCCATCACACCACCAGCAGCAGCAGCTAAACAAGTTGTTACTAATGTGATAGATGTCAATTCTGGATCTGCAGATAATACAGAGCCACCGTTAAAACCAAACCAACCTAACCAAAGAATTAAAACACCTGCAGTAGCAATAGGTATATTGTGACCAGGTATTGCCTGTGTTTTTCCATTTTCAAATTTTCCAATTCTAGCACCTAGTAAAGAAACAGCCACTAATGCAGCCCAACCTCCAACAGAATGCACTAATGTTGAACCTGCAAAATCATAAAAAGGTGTTGCTAATTGATCTAAAAATCCACCACCCCATTTCCAAGAACCTGCAATTGGATATACGAAACCTACATATAAAACTGTAAAAATCATAAAAGGTAGAATTTTCATTCTTTCCGCTACAGCTCCAGAAACTATGGTCGCAGCAGTTGCAGCAAACATCCCTTGAAACAAGAAATCTGTCCAATAGGTATACCCTTCATTATATGCTAAATCTAATGTACCGTTTTTTAAAGGTTCAGAAATTCCGAATATAAAATCTCCTAGATAACCTGCAGAATTTGCTCCCCAATTTGGATACATTAAATTAAAACCAACTAAAGCATATAATAGTAGGCCAACAGTAATGATGAAAATATTTTTAAATAGTATATTAATTGTATTTTTTTGTCTTGTCAAACCAATCTCTAGAAATGCAAAACCTAAATGCATAAAGAAAACGAGTGCCGTACAGATCATCATCCACACGTTATTTATTGTTAGTAATTCCATAATAATAAGTATTGTAATTTTTTAATTTAAAGTTTTTCCTCCTTTTTCTCCGGTTCTAATTCTATAAGCTTCTTTGATATCACTTACAAAAATTTTACCGTCACCAACCTCACCCGTACTAGAGGATTTAAGAATTGCTTTAATGGTAACTTCTTCAAAATCATCATTTACAACAATAGATATATACCTTCTTTGGATATCACTTGTGCTATAAGAGATACCTCTATAGACATGACCTTCTTTTTCATTTCCTAATCCAGTAACATCCCAGTAAGAAAAAAAGTTTACACCTACTTCGTGCAATGCTTCTTTTACAGCTCTGTATTTAGATTTTCTTATTACAGCTTCAATTTTCTTCATTTTGTAATTATTTAGTTTTAGTTAATTGTTCTTTATTTAATCGTAAAATACTTTTACGTACAAAATCACACAACCTTTAAGTTGTGTGATTTTTATTGTTTTTGAATTTTAAAATAATTCCTTATTTGTCGTCTTCAAAGTCTCTCACTCTTTTACCAGGGTAAGCAATAGAACCATGTTCAGAAATATCTAAACCTTCAATTTCTACTTCTTTGGAAACTCTTAAACCTATAGTTGCTTTTAAAATACCTAATACAATAAAAGATAAAGTAATTGCCCAAACTGCATATGCTAAAACTCCAATTGCTTGCGCACCTAATTGGGCAGCGCCACCACCATTGAATAATCCAATACCAGTATCACCATCTACACCCCAAAGACCAATAACTAAAGTTCCCCAGACACCGGCAACACCATGCACAGAAGCTGCACCAATTGCATCATCAATTTTTAATTTCTTTTCTATAAATTCAATTGAAAAAACAACAATAATACCTCCAATTAAACCTGCTAAAACAGCACCACCGGCAGTCATATTTCCACAACCTGCAGTAATACTAACTAAACCAGCTAAACAACCATTTAAAGTTTGCGCTAAGTTTGGTTTTCCGTACCAAATCCAAGTAGTAATTAAAGCACCCAATCCACCAGCTGCAGCTGCTAAGTTTGTAATTAGGACTACTTTTGATGCACCAATAGCATCAGCACCACCCCAAGCTAATTGAGATCCACCATTAAAACCAAACCAACCAAACCAAAGGATAAAAACCCCTAAAGTTGCTAGAACTTGATTATGACCAGGAATTGGTAAAACTTTACCGTTTACATATTTCCCAATTCTAGGACCTACCATAAATGCAGCTACTAAAGCAGCCCATCCACCAACAGAGTGTACAATTGAAGAACCAGCAAAGTCAATAAATTCTGCAGGCATGAAACCAGCAGTATCATTTAACCAACCTCCATTCCATTCCCATCCACCAGAAATTGGATATATAACAGCTGTCATTACAAGTGAGAAAATAATATATGTTGAATATTTTGTTCTACCTGCGATAGCTCCAGAAACGATTGTTGCAGTAGTTGCTGCAAACATTGTTTGAAAGAATAAATCTGCACCTTCACCTTGGAATAAACCACTCCAGAAGAACCATCCGTTAGAAGTGTCTCCATACATTAGAGAGTAACCAACTAGCCAGAAGGTTATGGAACCTACACAGATGTCTAATATGTTTTTCATTGCGATATTTACCGCATTTTTTGCTCTGGTCATACCAGACTCTACTAATGTAAAACCTGCTTGCATTAAGAAAACTAAGATACCTGCAATTAGCATCCAAAGCATTCCCATATCTCCATTGATTTGTTCAACGGCCTTGGCAACTTCTGTTGCTGGAGCGTCTTGTAATAATGTTAAGAATAAACTCATAGTTATAAAATTTTAGTTAGTTTTTGAAAACCTACGAAGTCTGACCTTCGCAGGTTGATTTTATTTTCTTTTTCAGAGAATTTTATTAGAAAGAGTATACTGCAGCAATTGTTAATGCAGATACACTTTTTTCTGTTGGAAAAGCTTCAATGATGAAATCATCTGAATTATCAAATCGTAAATCGGTAATCAGTTTTAAGTTTTCAGTTAATGAAGTGTTCGCAGTTAAAGTAAATGCAGTAACACTTGTATCTCCTGCACCAGAAGTGTAAGTAAAAAATTCTGGTCTCAAACCTAGAGCGAAACTGTCTGAAAAAGTGTTTTGTAAGTACAAAGCAGCACCTTGATAACCAGCGTCAGCGTCAGAAGAGTAAGAGTAAGCAGCATTTACACCTACAAAGAAAGAGTCAGATAAATCAAATCCTCCAGTATAATCAACAAAAATATTATCAGTAATACCACTTCCGTCAACACCTCCATAAATGAAGTTTAAGAATTGACCTTTGTAACCAACTTGTGCACCAAATTGCATTTCACCGCCAACATTTCCATCGGCACTTGATATAGCGTGAGAATTTGTTAAAGCCAACATAAAAGATAAATCTTCAGATGCAGCATAATCCATCTTAATACCAGTGTGAGAAAAAGGACCTGCATTAAATAAGTAAGATACAGTATAGTTAAAGTTAGCTGCAGGAGAAATTACCTCATACCCTAAAAAAGTATTAAACTGACCAGCAGTAAAAGTTACTTTGTCACTTACATTGTAGTATGCATATAACTGATTGATTGCTCCAGCTAAATTTGCGTCATCAGCTTTAGGACCAAAAGCAATATCGGCTACAACTCCAGCTTTACCTTTTTCGTAAGCAAATACTGTATTTGCAAAACCTAATCCAAATCCATTTGCGTTTTCTGGACTTGCAATTAATATTCCAGGAGTTCCTGAGCCATCTGCGAAATTAGCAGTGCCATATACGTCTACCGTTCCACTTAAAGTAAATGTTCCTTTTTCTTCTTCCTGTGCTGTCGCAATGAAACTCACTGCTAATAAAGCTGTAAAAATAATTTTTTTCATGATTCTTAATGTTTGTTAATGGTTTGATTTGTTTAATATTTTTTTCAAAAGTATATATATTTTTTAAATTAACAAGGGGGTAGTTTTTTAAATAGCACACTATTTTAGTTAATACCCTTAAAAAAAGGGGGGTAATATTAAGATAAGTATATTTTTTTCTTTTTTAAAGGTGTGAAATATTGGGTTCGTAAAAAAATGTAGTATAATTATGAGATATTCATAAAAATGCATCTTTTGTAAAAAAAATTGTAATTATTGTACTTTCGCACCTATGAAATATTCATTTTCTTATTTAATTTGTTTAGAATTCTTAGGTTTTCGTTTTTCTGGTTGGCAAAAACAGACAAATGCAAAAACTTTACATGATATGGTAGATAAATCTTTATCCTATGTTTTTGAGGATGCGCTCTTTAAAACTATTGGTGTGGGTAGAACGGATGCAAAGGTATCTGCAAACTCATACTATTTACAGCTCTTTAGAGACACCGAAATTGATGAAGCTTTATTTATAAATTCTTTAAACTCTAATTTTTCTCCTGACTTTAGGGCAGTATCAGTGCAAAAAGTAGCAACTAACTTTAATATAATACAAGTTTCTAAGACAAAAGAGTACCATTATTATTTCTCTTTTGGTGAAAAGAACCATCCTTTTGCTGCGCCCTTTATTGTGAATATTGACGAAATTTTAGATATTGATAGTATGATGAAAGCATCAAAACTATTCGAGGGTGAACATTATTTTCATAAATATTGTACCAAACCAAGTGCGCAAACAATATTTAAAAGAACTATAGAGTCTTGTGAAATTGTAAAGAATGATATATTAACTGCAAATTTTTTTCCTGAAACATCTTATATATTAAAAGTGAAAGGAACTGGCTTTTTGCGTTATCAAATCCGTTTAATGATGGCGACTTTATTCGAGGTTGGTAAAGGTAATCTTGATCTAGATTTTGTTGAAGCTTCTTTGCAAGAGGATAATGACAGAATGTTCTTAAGGAATATTGCGCCCTCTTCTGGTTTGCAATTGTATAACATTAAGCTAGACTTATAGTTTTTTTGAAACGTATGTTATACTTCTAATAGTTATGTGCTTATTTTAAGCGAATAGTGCCATGTGTTGTAGAGAAAGTATAATGAAGGCGTAGTTTTAGTTATGAGATTGCTTCATTTTATAACAAAGTTAACTTCAATAAGATTTATTTAAAAAGAGATAGTGAGTACGTTTCCGTTTTTCTTAAGGTAGATCGAAAAGAAAAATCCATCTTATTTATAAGATGGATTTTGAAATAGTATATATAAGGAGTAAATTATCCCTTTATGATTCCTCTAGAAATTACAATTTTCTGAATTTCAGATGTTCCTTCATAAATCTGTGTAATTTTGGCATCTCTCATTAAGCGTTCTACATGGTAATCCTTTACAAAACCATTTCCTCCGTGAATCTGAACAGCTTCAACAGTATGCTCCATAGCTACTTTAGAAGCATATAGTTTTGCCATGGCAGAAGACATATCGTAATTGTTACCTTGGTCTTTGTCCCAGGCCGCTTTCATAACCAACATTCTTGCAGCTTCAATTTCTGTATGCATGTCTGCTAATTTAAACGCAATTGCTTGATGATTGCAAATTTCTGTACCAAATGCTTTTCGTTCTTTAGAGTATTTTAAAGCCAATTCATACGCCCCAGCTGCAATTCCTAAAGCTTGGGCAGCAATCCCAATTCTACCTCCAGAAAGTGTTTTCATAGCGAATTTAAATCCGAATCCATCTTCACCAATTCTGTTTTCTTTTGGCACCTTTACATCGTTAAATTGCAGAGTATGTGTGTCTGAACCACGAATTCCTAATTTGTCTTCTTTTGGCCCCACATCAAAACCTTCTGCTCCTTTTTCTACAATAAAAGCATTAATCCCTTTATGACCTTTTTCTCTATCTGTTTGTGCAATTACTAAATAAACGTCTGCACGCCCACCACTAGTAATCCAGTTTTTTGTTCCATTAATAAGATAATGGTCTCCTTTGTCTTCTGCTGTTGTTGCTTGTGAAGTAGCATCTGAACCTGCTTCTGGTTCACTTAAGCAGAAGGCACCAACAAATTCGCCTGTTGCTAACTTTGTTAAATATTTTTGTTTTTGAGTTTCAGAACCGTAGCTTTCAAGGCCGTAACAAACTAAAGAGTTGTTTACAGAAACAATAACAGAGGCAGAAGCATCAATTTTAGAAAGTTCTTCCATGATTAATACATATGAGATCGCATCCATTCCGCTCCCTCCGTATTTTGGGTCTACCATAATTCCCATAAAACCGAGATCTCCCATTTTTTTTACTAATTCTTGCGGAAATTCTTGTTTGTTGTCTCTTTCTATAACTCCTGGTAATAATTCTGTTTGCGCAAAATCTCTTGCAGCATCCCGAATCATGATGTGTTCTTCTGTTAAACTAAAATTCATGCTATATTTTTATGATAATTATAATATTCTGCGACAAAGATATCGATTTCGTAACCTATTTTCAAGAGACATTTGTTAATTTTACAATTATGAGTAAAAAAGAGATTTTTGCGATCGGGCTAATGTCTGGAACTTCTCTAGATGGTATTGATTTAGTCTATGTAAAGTTCTTAAAAAATGAGTATTCATTTTTTGAGATTATACATGCAGAAACAGTTTCTTATACAACAGAATGGAAACAAGTATTGCAGCAGGCAATTCATCTCTCTTCAGATGCATTATTAGATTTAGATGTCGTTTATGGCAAACACCTAGGTAGTGTGCTTGCTGATTTTATTTCGAACTATAAGATCACAGAAATAGATTTTATAGCATCTCATGGTCATACAGTGCTGCATCAACCAGAAGAAGGAATTACTTTACAGATTGGTTCAGGGGTAGAAATCGCAAAAATAACACAACAAAAAGTGGTGTCTGATTTTAGAACACAAGATGTGAAACTAGGTGGCCAAGGAGCTCCTTTAGTTCCTATTGGTGATGAATTGTTGTTTTCTAAATATGATTTTTGTCTAAATTTGGGTGGATTTTCTAATGTGTCCTTTAAGAAAGAAAGTAAGAGAATTGCTTTTGATATTTGTCCGGTAAATATTGTTTTAAATCATTATGCAAATAAAATAGGTTTAGAATATGACGTAGATGGCATTATTGCTTCAGAAGGAGAGGTGAATAGATCTCTTTTGGAAAAATTAAACACACTAGCTTTTTATAATAAAGAAGCACCAAAGTCTTTGGGCTTAGAATGGGTGCAACAAGAAATATTTCCCTTAATAGATGCAATTGAAGAGGATGTTGCTTCAGTATTAAGGACTTTTGTAGCGCATATTGCAATTCAGATATCAAAAATTATAAAAGATTCAGATTCTGTCTTAATAACCGGAGGTGGTGTTTTTAATTCTTTTTTGATGCAGGAAATTGAAAACTACTCAAATATTAAGATTGTGCAAGCATCAGATACCCTAATTAACTACAAAGAAGCCTTGATTTTTGCTTTATTAGGAGTGTTAAAGATTGATAATCAGATTAATTGTCTAAAAAGTGTAACTGGTGCTCATAAAAACCATTCATCTGGTGTTGTTTGTTTGCCTTAGTTTTTAATTTAAAAAGTGACAAAAACTGTGTTTTTTATATTAAGTTTGTCAACATAAGTATATCTACTGTCTCTTATACACATCTCCGAGCCCACGAGACGGACTCCTATCT
>OJEP01000354.1_pt1 | contig 14068 bp, 9 predicted proteins | sample 1593761 | NCBI WGS metagenome assembly OJEP01 (sample SAMN05416783, study PRJEB24817) | seawater metagenome | isolation source: Sea water | place: Canada:Atlantic | collected 2013-11
ATAAAAAAGAAGCAGCTTAACAGCTCAGGCGACAACTACCTTGAAAAACGCCGCAACTAAAGAAATCCAGTCAACGATTGAAAAATTGAACGGTCTATCTAAATGACTAAGATTGCTATTCTTATTGGGAATGAAAACTTCACGGACCAAAGGATACCTAACTTACAGTGTCCGGGCGAGGACGTGAGGCGGTTCAAAGAAGTCCTTAAAGACCCGAATAAAGGTGAATTCGATCAGGTAGTTGAATTAATAGATGAGACAGATTCAGAAATCCGTCTAACAATACATAGAACAATTTCAAAGTTAAATAGAGACGATACTTTAGTTTTATACTATTCAGGCCATGGAAAATTAAGTCGTAGCTTGCATGAATTACATCTCACCTCCGCAAATACTAATATCGACTTTCTAGAGTCTACTTCAACTTCAGTAAGAAGTGTCTTTGATTTAATTAAATTGAGTAAATGTAGAACTGCAGTAGTACTACTTGATTGTTGTTACAGCGGTGGAGGTGGTGCATCATTTAAAGGTGATACAGAAGATCAGTTAAATGTCGTAACTCAAGGAACTGGAGTTGCTCTGTTGACTGCTTCTACCGGCATTGAAGTTGCCAAAGAAGGTTCTTCAGGGTTAAGTATTTTCACTGAAGTGCTAATTAATGGAATTACTAGTGGTGAAGCAGACTCTAATAAAGATGGTATTATCACCGTTTCCGAGTTGTACAATTACGTTAGCGAAGAAATTAAAGGTTATTCGAACCAAACTCCGACATGTTGGAATATTGATCAACGTGGTGAAATAATAATAGCGAAAACCGGTTTTAGTCCTAGAGATGAGCGTAATGAAGAGTTGGAAGAACTACTTTTTAAGTATAAAAAAGAGAAGATTATAAACTTTGATTCTTATAATTTTCTCAGCGGAATTATTAATAGAAACCTTGAGGCTCTAACTGAGAAAGAAAAACAGATAGATTTAAACCTAGAAAAAGTTCTTAAAAAAGAGCTAACTATCCTCGAAGTTTTTTCCGCGATTGAAATCGAAAAACCAATAGAGTCGGAGCCAGGGCCAAAGTTGGAACCAGAGTCAGAACCGGAACCAAAGCCAGAGCCGGAATCAAAGCCAGAGCCGGAACCAAAGTCAGAGCCGGAACCAAAGTCAGAGCCAGAACCAAAGTCAGAGCCGGAACCAAAGTCAGAACCGGAACCAAAGTCAGAACCGGAACCTGAGCCGGAACCCATTGAATTTTCATATGAGAGAGTAAGTAACAAAGTCCCATTTCATCTCTGGCTTTTCCCTCCGCTTTTTTTGATTAATTTCTATTTCGAATTTCCAATTGAAACACCAATATTGGATGAATTTACGTTTAATTTTTCGGTACTTCTACCTTTTTTAATCGTTTATGTTTTCAACAAATATAATAGCGGATACTACCTCTTATTTACAACATTCATATCAACTTTTACTTTTTACTTTTCAGATAATTTCTTGTTGGAAGAAGCTTTTACTTTTGTATTTACCACAGCCTCCCTCTTATACCTAAACATGCTGAAAATAAAAGATAAACAACTTGAGAAATTCACAATTCTACTGGCTACACTTCTCCCATTAGAATTTAGTTTTTACTTACACATTAATGATTGGACTTCGTTCACTATGGAATCCAGTGTTTGTATTATTTTATTTTTTGCAGTTTTCTTTCTTCGAGCGGCTTCAGAGCCTAAAAACAGTTACGCATTAAAAAAGTTAATCCGAAATATACTAATATCGATGTTTTGTTCTTTCCTTTTTTCTCAAATACTAAATAATTTAGAAATTAATGAATTATATTTTGAGTCTCACTACTTTGAAGCAAACTTAAACTTTGTTGAATTAACGCCTGCTTTCATAGCAGTAATATTATTTTTTTTCGGTGTAGAAAAATTACATAAAAAAATTAATGAGAAAGAGAATTTGAAAATAACTTTGATCACACTCTCTATCATTCCTTCTTTTCTAGTTCTTATTTTAAATACTAATTTAGCCACCGAAGATTTAAAACCACTCATTACCAACATAAATTTTACAAGTAAGGACATTACTCAAAATTCTACAGAGAAAGATAATTTAGGATTCGAAAAGATTATTGTAACTGGAACACGAAACAACTCTAATAACATAAAAACTATATCTGATCTGACAACGATAATGTTTATTTTTTCCTTTTTTATGATGGGTAGGGCTATCGAAAAAATTGACAATCAGATTAAATATCATTTATATTTTTTTGCGCTATTACCATTCTTTTCAACGTACTTTTTACTATTTTACCTTCTGCACATTGATACCGATTTATTTAGCCTTCATTATTATCCTATAGAAAATATTATATTCATCTTTTCTATATTTTTGGCAATAACATTGGGGTGTAAGAAATTTTCATTTACAAATAAACAATAAGACTTTTTCCAAAGGAAAAATAACTTAAAATACTTGCTTTGCGAAAGTCACAAGCAGAAGTTAATACCCCGAGACAAATTTTAAATCAATGAATCATTATTTTTTTAATACAATAGTGTTTGTAAAGTTGGACTAGTGGGAGACCGCACTGAGTATTGATGCAATATTTTCAAATTCATTAACGCGTTCCCCTTTGTATTGAGGAATTAAAATTCCTCGCTAAATAAGACACATCATGATCTTGGAAGTTTTTTTTAAAATTCGAGTAAGTCAGAAAAAGTATTTTAATTCACTTATGTTAGCGACCAGTTTACTTACGAGTTTAATTCGACAGTAATTAACGAGGCTTTTAAATGCAGCGCTCATTTGCCCCTCCTTTAATGTTTAAAAAACCTGTGAAAGTAATTTTTGAGCCAACGCTAGCTTTTCTTCTTTACTTAATGAGGCGATATCCACCAGCCCTGATTTGACTTCATCTGCTTTCTGCTGCCTTCCTGCTAATTCCAAAATTTTATTTTCAATGCGCTTTGCCGGTTCACGTAACTCCTCGGGAGTAAGAACTGTATAGCCAGCGGTCACATCATTACGCCCTGTTTTATGATTCAATAACCTTTTCAATGTATAGGTGCCAGTTTGAATTCGTTCGGCTACCGTCGTGAAAGTCCGGCGAAGATCATGCATTGAAAAAACAATCTCGCCACGTTCGCTAACCTTGTGTAATACTTTCTTTGGTTCAACAATTCTACCTACGTTATTTACAGCATTGAAAACGTAAGGACTTTCTGTTTGGTATTCTTTTCTACGCTCAAAAATGCTCTGTAAATGTGGTGATATTGGCAGTTTCAAAGGGGCACCGTTTTTAGTTTTCTCTACCCAAAAACTACGCTCGTCTAAATTTACTTGCTCCCACTTCAATTGAACTAACTCTGTTTTACGCAAGCCGGTAAATAGAGCAGTCTCAATGTAGTCACATACGGATATAGGGAACAGCATAGAAGTCGCGGTACCCTCGTTTCTGACATCGTCTACTGCATCTAAAAACGCACCAATTTGCTGTCCATTTAAATAGGTCTGCTTTCTTCCCACATGATGCCAAGCTCGCAAGTGAGATAATATATGAACTGGATTTTCTTCAAAGTGGCTTACGCCATTTTCGTCACGGTATTCGAATTTGGCAAAGTTAAACAGTGCTCGAATAAAACGCATAGTTAAGTCGGCCTGAGCTTTACTGCGCTTTGTTATGCTGGCATGTACTTTTTTTACTGTATTTTCATCAAAATAAATAAGAGATTCATCGCGATAGTCTTCAAGGTAACAATCCATCACCTGGTTATATCCCCGTAAAGTATTGTCAGAAAGCGACTTGTTACTTTTGTAATGAAGGAAAACCTCTTTCATAGTCACTAGCTTTTCTTTCTGCTTTCTAGTTTCTGTATTTGGGTTTTGCTTGTTAACGATTTTATTGAGGGTTTCACGAGCAGACTGTCTCGCCTGTTCAATCGTTAATTCGGGAAATGAACCTAACGTTACACTTAACGGTGAAGATTGATGCTTCAACCTTTTATAAACTCGAAATACTTTTTTGCCCGCAGGTGTTACATCGCAAACCAGACCAGCAACATCCGAGTCGTAATAACGCTTACGTTTTTCTTGCGGGGTTATTTCTTGGAGAACTTTTTTGGTGAACTTGAACTTTTCAGGCATGGCCGTCCGATCTGCTTATGATTTCTGTGCTACAAAAACTGTAGCACAGCCCTCTTCCCTGTGCTACAAATGTGCTACAAAAGAAATAAACAAAGACCAAACAAAAACAATGTAAAACCATGTTTTTAAATGATTTATTTGAAATCTAGGTAAATAACAATAAAATACAAAAAACCTTTATAAATCAATAAGACAAGATAACTCATAATCGGCAGGTCCCCTGTTCAAGTCAGGGTGGGGCCACCATTTCTTCTTTGAATTTCTTATCTGTATTAAAATTCTTCCCAAGAATATCTTACTCCTACGATAATATTCACTTGCGCTCACTTGCGCGCGCCGCCGCCCTACTATCTTAAACAGTCTTCTTGTCTCTATTGCTAACCTCTTTCAAATACACATCTACAGGCTACATTTACGTAAGCACACGTAAAACGTGTAAAAACACGTAAAAGCCCTTGCCTCATCATCCTCATAAAAGCTCAAATAATGTTTTATTTCATAGAGTTATGTAAGTTCAGATTTACACAAATGAAATAAAGATGAAATAAAAATAGCCAACAATTGCGCTACCTCAGGCAACAGTAATACGACATGCCCAAATAAGCATGCGTGGCTAGCTGAGCACTTAAACCAAACTTTACTTAGAACGGGAAATTCATGAACCATAAAACTCAGTTCAATCGCATCGCGATGGCTGTGGCTTTGTCTATTGGCGTTGCAACAACAGCCGTTGCAGCCACTGGTCAATCATCAGCTATGCGCGGCACCATACTAGGCCCTCAAGGTAATCCCGCAGCAGGCAGTTCAATTACTATTATTCATCAACCTTCAGGAACGGTAAAAGAGACCACCGTAAATGAAGAAGGCGCATTCTCAGCACGAGGTTTACGTGTTGGTGGCCCTTATATGATTATCGTAGAGTCACAAAAGTTCCAAAGCCGTGTTATCGAAGATGTATATTTAGAACTGAATGACACATTCGAACTTGATGCTGCCCTTGAAACTACTTCTGATATAGAGCGTGTAACGGTAACCGGTAGCCGCGACTTTTTCTCAAACAACGGTTCAAATTCAGTATTTGGTGAATCGGCTATTGAGAACATGCCTACCTTTAACCGAGATATAAAAGATATTGTTCGTTCAAACCCGTTAGCGGTGGTAAGTGCCGATGGTGAAGAATTAAGTATTGCCGGCTCTAACCCGAAATATAATACTTTCACCGTTGATGGCGTAGGCGTTAACGACACCTTCGGCCTACAAAGTAACGGTTACCCTACGTCACGCCCCCCAGTGTCTTTAGATGCTATTGGCCAAGTATCTGTTGAGTTTACGCCCTTTACCGCCCGCGCAGGTAAATTTGGCGGTGGTAACGTGAACGTGGTGACCAAATCAGGTACCAATGAATTTCACGGTACGGCATTCTATGAAGAAGTGCCTTTCTCTGGCACCGCAAAAGACACCAAACTTTACAACACGGAATATGACGTCGATAACGATGAATCGTCCTACGGTTTCACTCTTGGTGGTCCATTAATAAAAGACAAACTTTTCTTCTTTGGCTCCTATGAAAAATGGGAAGAAGAAATCGATACCGGCTTTAACTCTTCAGCCTATCCTACAGAGCTCGTAAGCGCGGCAGAAGACGTGATTGCTGCCCTTAGCGATACCTACGGCCTTGAAGATTCAATAGCGGGCGCGCCTGATGCAGACGAAGATGAAAAATACCTCATTAAATTAGACTGGAACATTAACAACGACCACCGTGCCGATTTCACCTACAGCTATCAAGAAAACACAGCGGCACAAAACTACAACGAAGATTCAGATACTATTTTATTAACTTCGAATACCTGGACCCTTGCGCAAAAAAATACTTACTACACTGCCCATGTCTATTCTGACTGGACAAATAACCTTCAAACAGAAGTTAGCCTTTCTTACAAAGAGTTTGAACAAGCCTCTGTCACGGCTTCTGATTGGGGTGAAATAAACGTTGATACCGCAGCGGGCACAGAGAGTGGCTACACCGTAGTAGCAGGCGTAGATGAAAACCGCCATGCAAATGTGCTAGAAAACGAAGTGTGGAACTTTGCATTGCATGCTACTTACTTAGCTGGCGATATTGAATATAAGTTTGGTACTGAAATAGAAAACACGTGGAACTACAACCTATATGGTCGTGATTCTTTAGGCACTTGGTATTTTGACGATACTGAGGCATTCGCTAATCAGGAAATCTCTTATTTCGAATATGCCAACGCGTATACAAATGATGTTCAAGACCTTGCCTATGACGTTGAAAGTACGGTTTACTCACTTTACGGTGATGCTACTTATGAAGTGTTTGACGACTTTACGGTAACCGCAGGCCTTCGCTACGAGTACCTTACCGTTGAAGACTCACCACAATTAAATAGCAACTTCGCTAGCACCTATGGCTTTGCGAATACTGAAAACCTCGATGGCTTCGATATTTTCCTTCCACGCGTCAGCTTTAATTGGGATATCAACGACGACTTAACCCTTCGTGGTGGTGCTGGCCGCTTCTACGGTGGTATGCCACTGGTTTGGATATCTAACGCTTACACCACCGATGGTGTAACCAACGACTCAGTAACCTTTTCTAGCCTTGACACAAGCTCGGTAGACTTCACATCAGTTCCTACAGAAGCCCAAAGTGCGTTAATGCAAGGTGCGGGAAGCACGAACTCAATCGATCCAGATTTTGAACTGCCCTCTGACTGGCGCTATCAAATTGCGGCCGACTATACCTTTGATATACCTACCTTGGGCGACAACTTCGCGTGGACAACTGAGTTAACCTACGTTGACCGCGAAAATGCGGCTTATTGGGAAGACTTATCTCGTATCGATAATGGTAACAGTACTCCAGATGGCCGTATTATTTGGGACAATGTTTACGACGGCACTGAATATGAAGACAACTATGATATTCAATTAACCAACTCGGATGACGGCGGCCGTAGCATTCTGTTTACCACTGCGTTAGCTAAACAATGGGATAACGGCATAAGCCTAAATACATCCTATACCCACCAAGATATTACTGAGGTTAACCCAGGTACAAGCTCAACGGCAGAGTCGAACTACCAGTATGAAGTAACGGTTAATCGTAACGACCCTACCGTGGGCACCGCTTACTATGAAACCAAACACCGTTTTTTAGTGAACCTTGGTTACACTCATGAGTATTTTGAAGGTTATAGCACTAACTTCAACTTATTCTTTGAACGTCGCTCTGGTCAGCCTTTCTCTTGGGTACTAGGTTCATATCAAAGCGGCGGTTTGGGCGATCAAACTGCGTTTGATGATTCAGACGTGTATCTTCCTTATATCCCTTCTGGCGCCAACGATACGGCGATAGATTTCGACAATGGCCTTAGCTACGACGAAATTATGGCGATTGCTGAGCAAGCAGGTGTCGCTGGAAGCGCTGGCGGATATGTTGGAAAGTACTCGTCCACTCAACCTTGGATCACCACAGTAGATTTAGCTATTTCGCAAGAAATTCCAGGGTTTGTTGAAGGCCACAAAGGTCGTATTTATTTGAATATCGATAACTTTGCGAACCTGTTAAACAGTGACTGGGGTAAAGTGTATGAAATGACTTATCCTCAGCAAATACTGTTTGATTACGACATCAACGATGCGGGCCAATATGTTTATTCTGAGGCTTACGGCGGCACAGACACCAGCAACTATGACTCGTTTGATGAAGAGCAATCTACATGGCGAATTAAGGTAGGCGTGAAGTATACCTTCTAATTTTTAAATAAATATATTCATCAGGACAAAGCCAGCTGCATTTAGCTGGCTTTTTTATTTCAGTATTAATGACGCATTTAATATGCTGAGTTTAGCGTCAAAAAAAGTTGGCAAGCTATTTGTAAGTTCAGGGTCAGGTATTAAATAAATGAGTGCCTAATACGCACTGAACAACGAGATTTTGACACTATGCGGCTACCAACCAAACAACTTATCAGTAAAATTGAAACACTATCTAATGATTTGTCACAAGACCAGCTATCCAACTTTCTTGATATCATTAACGCGATGACTGCACTCGTTGAAGAAGCTAGCGAGTTGAGTAACCACGATGGCGCACCAAAAATCGAAGAAATACCTGCCGCCGGGTCGATTATGCATTGAAGATTGAGGTCATAAACCTATGTTTTTATATATGCTTATCTTTATAACCTTTACCGGTTAAAGGTCGCGATTACCTATTTGCAATGATCACTCAGCTGCTTTTATAGTTAACGCGGTTTTCTTAACATTATCGTCGTTAGGAAACCGCAATAGGGCTTCTTCAATCAGTATCTGAGCTTTGGCTAGATTTCCATTACTAGCAAGGGCGTAAGCATAGTTGTTTATATAAGCCGCCTGACTTTGACCTACTTGATAGCCCTCTTCAAACCATTTCACCGCTTTCTCTGGTTGTTCATCTAAATAGTAATTCCCCAACAAAAAATAAGCTAACCATTGATTGGGCCACTGCTTTGTAGCAGTTCCTAAAAAGGCAATAGCTTGCTCGTCCTTTCCCACCTCTAACATATCGTAAGCAGCACTAATGTAAGTAAACGAATTCATCTTATCGCTGATTTTATTTGGAGGAACTGGCGCTAATAGCCAATAATTTCCTCTTCCCCATGTTTTTTCAAATAGTTCGAAGGACATGGTGTGATTGGGCGTTAAGCCCGTATGCAAGGTCATGGTGCGAGTGGTTAAATCGAAACCTGTCACTACCGCGTAGTGCCATTGGGGTAGCAGTTGAATAGATAAATTTTGAAATACAATGACAGGTATATCACTACTCACTAACTGCATTAATTTAGTCAGCGTACCCCGTTCGGCATAAGGTAAAAAATCATACTGGCGCGTTGCCGTAATCATTTCTAGCTGTAAGCTTCCTTCTTTATCAGGAATAAATATTTTGGGGGCTATCTCATTCGCACTAATACTGTGCCCGTAATATTCAAATACTTCTGATAGCGTGGTGGGGCCACAGTAAAACTGTTCTTGAGCATAAAATGGGACATTGTTTATGGTATGGCTTAATGGCACTCCAGAAGGTTTTTGTAGCGCTATACGGTCTGCCTGCGGCGTTCCCTGGCACCCACCTAGCAATAAAAAGCCCGCAATAAAGCAGGCTCTGAAAAAAACATCTAATTTCATATTAGCTATTAATTGGACGAATAAAAGGATATACGTCAGTTACGCCTACCAAATCTAAGATAGCGATAATGGCAAGTACAGTAAGTACTGCACCAACAACACCACCGGCAGGTGCATCGTTTAATTGGCTGTTAAGCTGCGCTATTTCACTGTTAGTCATACCGTTTATGCGAGAAATAGCATCGCCCTGTGTAACACCCAGACTTACCAGTTTTTCTTGCACATCAGCGCGGCTAACCATTTCAATGAGTTGCTGTTTGTTGTAGGCGTGCGATTGTGCCTGCATCACGTTGTGAGAAGTCACCGCTTCAGCATGTACCGTTCCAGTAGTAACAACAAAAGCGGCCGCAGCACCAACCAACAATTTAGACATATAATTCATAGGGGTTCCTTTTCTCTTTATAAAATCTACAACATTAAATCTTATACAAACAAAATGAAAAATAGGTTCAAACGATACAAGAGTCAGCGGGCTTAATTTTTCAATATTGGGCGTTGAATGTGAATATTAACTCTAGATCTTTACCATCAAGTATTTTAAAGATAGTGAAATAGGTTTACCCTTCTAGGCATAACAATTAAGAGTAACCAACTGTTCTCACAATGCGCTTTTTTGCTCTTTCGGCCGTTTTTCTTCTAAGCTCACTTATTTCAGGATTAGTAAGTGGAAACGTTATTACCACATCATCAATAACGCTTCATACTGACGACCACAATTTAACGAACAGAATTAATCAACCACATGCCCCCTTTTCCGCAAGTGTGGATACGGCGCAATTATTGGTTGGTGCCTTAGGCTACGATAAGCCTATTTTAGAAGTCTCACTCAAACGTTCATTCCAACAGATAGAGAATGGCGAATCGGTTTGTGTTATCAACAAGATAAAATCAGCCGAGCGAGAAAAGAAGTACACAATTTCTTTGCCGCTTAACTTTTTTCAAACCCAACGGTTATATCAGCTTTCCTCACTGCCGCCTTTGGCTCCAGCGCTACTAAACGAGAATGGCGAAATAGTCAGCATTCATAAAGTACTAGACGCGTTTAAAGTCTCGGCCATTGTGCTGCCAGAAACCTATTCTTACGGTGAGCGGGTAGATGATGACTTACGTAAAATAGACGACAAACAAATTATAACCTTAAGCAACCCTGCATTTTTCTCGCGTTTTACGAAAATTATTGCTGCTGGCAAAGCTGATTTCGCCCTTATATTCCCCGCGTCGTTGTATCAATCATTCGGCAAAACTAAGCCTATTGAAATGAGAAGTTACGCTATTGGGAACAACCCAAAGTTCGTTTCTGGGCACGTTATCTGCGGTAAAACACCTGAAGCGCTTGCCTTTATTGAGAAAGTAAACGAGGCGATAAAAAGCATTTACGCCAACCCCATTTTTATCGAAGCACACACGAAATACCTTCCTGCAAAGGCGAAAAAGATAGTCGAACAAGAAATACGGCAACAGGTAGCTAACATCCTGTAGGTTTTTTCCTATCACACCGATTCATTCTTTCAATTTTCGCCACAGTAAAGTTGTCTTTATACTTGTTTAAATCAACTTAACAGATTTAATAGACAGGTCAACGAAATGAATTCCTCAGCTGCGCCCACGTCCTTTCCTCTTTATGCCACCAAGCGCCCTAAACTTGCGCTTATCGCTGAAGGTGGTGGGCAGCGAGGAATTTTTACTGCTGGTGTATTGGACGCCTGGCTTGAAGCAGGTTACGACCCTTTTGACATGTTCATTGGCACGTCTGCGGGCTCACAAAACTTAACCAGTTTTTTAGCCCGTCAAAAGGGTTATGCGAAACGTTTAATTCGTGGCTTGTCTCGGCATAAGCGATTCTTCCAATTAGGCCGCGGCTTAATGGGCAAACATATTGTCGATTTGGATTGGTATTTTGAGAAAACGAAAGAAGCGAACCGCATTTTAGATTTCAAGGCCGCGAAAGAAAGCTTAGGCGATAGAGAGTTGTTAATTACCGCTACAAATTCTCGCGATCGTAAGCCTTATTTTTTAAGCCCCAAAGGCAGTGGTAATCAATGGCGTGAACTATTGAAAGCCTCTAGCGCTCTACCCTTTTTATACAAACAAGGCGTAAAGCTTACTACTGAATACAACGCGGTTTCGGTTAGCGAGAACAAAACGAATTCGCTTCCTCAAGCACAACCTGAATCAGATTATTATTTAGATGGCGGCTTAGGAGCCCCCTTGCCTGTCCGTGAAGCTTACGAACGGGGTGCCAGAAAAATCGTGGTTATTCGTACTGGCGATGTGAATTTTCAAGCTCAATCAGCATGGCTTCACAAATTAAAATCACTGGTGTGCGCAACGGGACATTGCCCAAAAACAATTAACTACCTGGTTCAGCATGAACAAGCGTACCAGCAAGAGTTAGCGTTTATTGCTAATCCACCAGCGGATGTGGAAATTATTCAAATTTTTGCAGGCACTAAATTACACAGTAAATTACTAGGCAGTGCGGATAGCGATCTTCGCCACGACTATAAAATAGGCGTTGAAGCAGGACGAGATTATTTATTTGAACATGGCGAGCTGAATTTACCTATTGGCGATACATCTTTCGATACGAGTAATGATGATTTGAGCCGTGAGATAATACCTAACCCAGCAAATGTGCAGCACAGCGCTACACAGTTCGAAAAACAGCGCTTGTCAGCATAACGGCTTGCAGTGTGGGATTAAGTGAAAATATCGTGAAAGGTATTAATGCCATATAATGCTATAAGTAGGCTCTAAGTAGACTTAAAGCATGCGAAGCTCTAAGTAATTGTCTAATACAAAGTAAAAAAAAAGCGTTTACCTTTCGGTAAACGCTTTATTCGTACTAGGTTAGTGACGTATTAGATGAGGTTCGTTGCAATAGCGCCTGCTACTGTTGCAGATGCGAGTGACACTAATGCACTTGCAAATAACCACCACGCTGCCGATGCTGCAGTTGCTCTAACCGCTTCCGTTTCACGCAATGCCATGTCCTTCATTTGTGTTACACGGCTATCGATTTCATCTTTCATCGATTCCAACTTAGTAATCAGCTCTTCGCGTGCCTCATTGTACTTAGCAATATACTCGTCAATGTCTTCATTCGATAAGCGGTCATTGTTGGTCAACAATGCGCGAAGCGATCTCTCATCCATCTTCTTCATTCTGCTAAGTGCGATTTCTGGCGCATCAGTTGGATTGTCCAGCATATCCATGAAGTCAGATTTCAAATTGCGATACGCAAGTTCAGGTCTATCTAAGCTATCGAACCACTTTTGAATACGCTGCTCTAACTGGCTACGCTTAGCAGGAAGATTATCAACCTGTTCTTCGTATGAATCTTCATTACTTTGAAATTTAGCCACTACTTTGTCGTAAGTACTTAGTAGCTTTTCAGTTTTTGATGAGTCCATTTTAGGGTGGCTTTCAATAAGCGCTTTTAATGTATTTCTATCTAATTTAGATGCTCTGTTTGAAATGATGCGCTGCGCATTTTTGGGGTTATCAAAAATAGCATTCATATCTTCCTGAAGTTTCTCAGGGGTAATTTCTTCTTGATCAGATTCATCTAAATATGATGAAAACTTAGCGCGATATTGGCGCCCTTTTTCTTCATCACCCGGTGAAAGTTTATCAAACGCGTCTGTTGCTCTATCTTGATTAGAACTGTTATTACTAATAGCACCTTTAATATCATCGTATGTTGAAGCAACTTTTTTCTTTTGGTCTTCATCCAAAGAAGGTCTATTACTAGCAATATCTAAAATGAGCTTACGAAGCGTATTAGAGTCATTCATCTCTAACTTTTCTTCCACTTCAATTTCATTAATCAGCTTTTCCATTTCTTTGCGTAAATCTTTAGCTGAGAACTGAGATTGTGTTGCTCTGTCTATATATTGCTTTACCTTTTTATCAAAATCTGACGTATTAAATTCACTTCTTACCTCTTCGTGAATAGCTTTCACTGTTTCCTTTGCGAAGCTTTGCGCCTTAGCTTGGTCGCTTTTCGCAAATCCACTGATAACGGTATCACTGGCTCCGGCTATACCTTTACGAAGAAAACTTAAAAGGTTTCCACACACTGCAGTGGTTAGTTTGATATCTACAACAACTGCCGTTATAAAAAATAGCGCCCATACCACTACGCCTAGAATTGCGCCATTTAGTACTGTACTTACTAAGCTTAATTCAATAGCAAGGTAAGTGGCGATGAAAAGCGAAATCGACATAGTTACGATAGTAAAGATACCTAACGCTGCTGAAAGCTTCTGGCCTGCCTTTTTCGTTGAATAAGACGAGTCGCTAGCGCTACTGCTATCGCTGGTGTCCTGAACATCTCCAATAGCACTAATACCTGAAGCGATGGCTAAATTGCTTAGTAGAAACTGAATCCCCACTGCAATAACAACGCCAGCAATAACGCTTACAAAAAAGTGACCAGAAAGTGATGTAGGAGAGCTTGCAACGATAGTTTGAGCTGTCGCTAACCCAGGTAACACTGAGAGTACAGAGGTGAGAAGTAACAAACAGATTTTGCGCATGGTGAATCCTTATTCCAATGAGAGAAGATCTAGTGAAAGAAAATGCAATGTTGTCCATTCATGGGTCAGCAAATTCAATACCAGAGCGGCTAAGAGCCTTTAAAACTTCCGAAAATTAGTCTGTAAGCTATTGTTTAACCAGGGTGAGATCGTGAATATTTATTGACCAGTTGGCGGAAACTAAACGATCA
>OJEP01000356.1_pt1 | contig 13912 bp, 11 predicted proteins | sample 1593761 | NCBI WGS metagenome assembly OJEP01 (sample SAMN05416783, study PRJEB24817) | seawater metagenome | isolation source: Sea water | place: Canada:Atlantic | collected 2013-11
AACATTACCTTCACTGATCATGGTTTTAGCTTCGCCGCCACCGCCAACCATATTGGCAATTTTGAGTAATTTATAAAGTTCTATAGGTTCAACACAAATGTTGATAATTGAGTGTTCAGACATGATATACGCCTAATAATTTTAAATAATAATATTGTTGCATTCTAACATATATAACAGTTATTGAATAAAACTTATATTAAGGATACTTTATAATGCTGAACTAGCATAAACGGTAAATACGTGATGCAGAAATACGTAAAAACTTTAACTATACCACGTCAATTTAACATAAAGTTATACGTCTAAAACACGTCCCCCTCATAACAAATTAATACTATTAAGTTACTTGGTGAACAATTCCCCCCGCTAAAAAAGCGGTAGCACATTACAAAAAGAGCTACCTTTAGGTGGCTCTTTTGCTTTATTACCATTCTAACTAAATTATTACTTATCTCAACGCTACTATTTTCCTGTCAGCTCGGTATAATTCATCTCGTATTCTATACTTTTTCAACTCACACTATATCAGAGCCTAATTAATGAGTTATACGCCACTTGAACAGTTAAAAAATGCTTGGATTTTCAAACATAAAAGTCTTCCCCTCAGTGAAGTAGACTTAGCTAAAATTAAGCCTATGGTAAAAGAGCGCGCTAATGTTTTATGGGATACGTTTATAAGTCGTCAAGTTGATCATCCTGATTTTTTTAAAAAGGGCGACTGGCCTTTTGATCAAAGTAATTGGCAAGACCAAGGTAAGTGGGAAGGCATTTGGGATAGTAATGACGAAAATTTACCTGAATTAATTACTACCTCTATTGCATGGGATAATAATACCGTTGTTTATTATTGCTCAAATAGAGACAACGTTATCGAAACGACTTGGGCAGTATTTAAACGTTGTTGGAAAAACTTTTTATTTATGGATGATGGCTGCATACTGATTGGAAAAAAACGTAAAGAAAGCGTGCAATTTAATAGTAATGGTAGCTTTAAAGTAGGTAATAAACCAAGTTAATGAATGCTACAAAAACGATTATAAAAAACACCCTGCATAAGAAAAACATCCACCGTCATGGCTATGATTTTGATGCGTTAACGCATACTTATCCTCCGCTATCACATTATATTATTCGCAATAGCTTCAACCAACAAGCGACGATAAATTTTAGTGATAGTAGCGCGGTTAAAGCACTTAACTTTGCTTTACTCAAAAAATATTATCATATAGAACATTGGAACTTTCCAACGGGATATTTGTGTCCTCCCATTCCAGGGAGAATGGATTACATTCACTACCTTGCTGATTTATTAAAACAATCAACAGTAGATAGCACCAATAATATTTCAGTATTAGATATTGGGACCGGTGCTAGTTGTATCTACCCGATATTAGGGGCGCGTTCACAAGGTTGGCGCTTTATTGCGTCAGATATTGACCCTGTATCAATAAAAGCTGCGAATGCGAACGTAACGTCAAATAAAGACTTAGCAAAGCAAATCACTTGTCGATTACAGCACAATAGTAATCATATTTTTGAGGGGATAATCCAACCCAATGAATATTATCATCTGACGATGTGTAACCCCCCATTTCATAAATCGTTAGCGGATGCCACTAAAGGAACATTAAGAAAGTGGCAAAATCTTGGTAAAGGTAGTAACACTAATAGCAGTAGTAACAAGCAAGATAACACCTTAAATTTTGGCGGACAAAAGGCAGAGTTGTGGTGTCAAGGCGGCGAAGTGAGCTTTATACGTCAGATGATAAAAGAAAGTAAACAGTATCGAGAACAAGTATTATGGTTTACCTGTTTAGTCTCGAAAAAAGATCATCTGTCAGCAATTAAATTGAGTTTAAAAAAAGCCAATGCAACCAAAATTAACGTAGTAAAAATGGCGCAAGGACAAAAGATTAGTCGATTCATTGCTTGGAGTTTTGCTCAGACTCCTTCATCATAAGATGGATCCTTATGGAATCGTTAAAATTACCTAGCCAATGCCATAATTATTTCGTTAACAGTTTAGCAAGGGTTAGTATTCCTGACTCTAAAAGGCTTCCTTTTAGATAGATGAATGAGACTTTAATATGCTTTGGACCATAGCTAACGGGATGCATTGCAAGTGACTCTTCATATCGACTGCCTACCACCATACTTTTACCGATAATGGTGTAGCCTAATCCTGCTGAAATGCAACCTAAAATACCATCAGCACTACTCATTACCATGACTTCTTCATTTTCTCGGCCAGCTTCCTGTTGCCAAAAAATAGCACAATTCCTATAGCCACAACCTTCATCTCGCACAAATAGCACAGTGTCATAATCACCCTCTATAGGTGTCACCACAACAAGTTCTTCTTGAAAAATGGGAAAAGCTATAAGGTTTTTATGTTTTGGTGCATTACCTAAAGCTGCGCAATCAACCTTATTATTAAGAACAGCAGCAACTAGTCGATCACTAGTATCAGTATGAATTTTCGTTCGGATCTCAGCATGATTTTTCTTAAGGTTTTTAAGTGCAAGGGGCATATGAACAGCAGCAAATGTTTCAGGCATACCGACTCTTAGCTCATAACTGCCCTTATCGTGTAAAATGGCAGAAATAGCCTTACATTCTAACTGTATGATCTGATTGGCATACTCGTAAAGGTTTTGTCCACTCGGGGTTAACTGTAACTTGCGACCAATTAAATTAAATAGCTTTGTGTCCAATTCTCTTTCAAGTTTTTTGATTCGATTGGTTATGTTAGATTGAACCGTGTGCAACTTATCTGCAGCACCTTTAATACCTCCTTCATCAACAACTGCTTTAAAAGTCTTCAGTGTCAAAATTTCCATACAGTTCTCTTAATAAGAAGCTTTAGTTCTAAATAATTCAATTTTTAAGATTAACAGAACAGCGTAATGTTTGTAAATGACTCTTTATTGTATTGTTAGGAGTAGAAACACTCCTATTTTCATTATATTACGTTTATCGCGACAGCTATATTCGTGTAACCAAAATTATTATTCACAAGGAAATATCACATTATGTTAATTAATTCTGACCACGCTTGCCTACTTGTCGTTGATATCCAAGAAAAGCTCGCTCCAGGAATACATCAGCCAGAAAAATTGATAGAAAATTGTCTATGGCTTATTAAGGCCGCACAATTATTTGATATTCCAGTTATTGCTTCAGAGCAATACCCACGTGGCGTTGGCCCAACCGTCACTCCCTTGAGAGAATTAATCCCAGAAGATTGTATCGAGGAAAAACTCATTTTTTCCTGTGCAGATTCAGCAGAATGTCTACAAATGATTGAACAGCAACAACGCAACCAAGTAGTTATTGTTGGCATGGAATCTCATGTTTGTGTCTTGCAAACAGCTTTACGTCTCAATGAACTAGGCAAAGAAGTGTTTGTTGTTGCTGATGCGATTAGCTCACGCGATCCACTCGATATTGAATTGGCTATTGCACGCATGAGCAAAGCGGGTATTCATATTGTTAGCCGTGAAATGGTTGCATTTGAGTGGTTACGTGGCTCTGGCGCTCCTCAATTTAAAACGTTTAGTAAAGAATTTTTACAATAACTTACATGCCTATGTAGATCAGTCAAGAGGCCCGCTTGGGTGAGTCGAGTGGTCAAGTCAAACCATAAACTGTTCGCCCTGACCCTTCGACAAGCTCAGGATAAGCGGACGTTATGGCCGTTCGCCGTTCGCCCTGAGCTTGTCGAAGGGTCGTTATTAAATACGAAACAATTTACAGGAATATTTGAACATGATTATTAAAAAAGTAGCAGTCATTGGTGCAGGTACAATGGGAGCAGGCATCGCTGGCCAAGTTGCCAATGCAGGTGTAGAAGTTTGGCTACTCGACTTGCCTACTGAAGGCAATACAAATGCGCTAGCAGAACGTGGGCTGGAACGCCTTAAAGGTTCAGGTCAACCGGGATTGATGAGTAAAGAAGTAGAGAGTCTTATTCATATCGGAAATACCCGCGACGATTTTGGTCAATTAGCTGACTGCGACTGGATTGCTGAAGCTGTCGTTGAGCGACTCGATATCAAGAAAGATCTTTATCGTCGTATCGATAGCGTTTGCCATGACCAGGCCATTATAAGCTCTAACACATCAACTATTCCTATCAGCCTGCTTGTCGAAGACATGCCAAAATCATTTCGTCAGCGTTTCGCTATCACCCACTTTTTTAACCCAGTGCGGTTTATGCACCTACTTGAACTGGTGCGCGGTGAAGATACCGATCCTGCAGTGATAAAAATACTGGCAAGTTTCTGCGAACAACAATTGGGCAAAGGGGTTGTACCCTGCCTTGATACACCAGGATTTCTCGGTAACCGAGTGGGTGTATTCGCGATTCAATGTGCCCTGCATGCGGCGTTTGATCTAGGACTTGATCCGAGCGAAGCTGATGCTTTATTTGGTCGTCCGATGGGCATTCCAAAAACCGGTGTTTTTGGTTTATACGATCTTATCGGCATAGATCTAATGTCCGACGTAGTGCAAAGTTTAGTAAACATTCTTCCCGAAGGTGATGCATTCCATCAGGAAGCTGAAAAAATTCCGTTAATGATACGCATGATTGAAAATGGGCAAACGGGTAATAAACAAGGTAAAGGTTTTTATCGCGACAGTAAAAATGGGCGAGAAGTTCTGAGTCTAGAAGACGAAAGCTACTCGTTTTCTCCTCGCTTAAACCTAGCATTAGCTGAAAAAGCCGAAAAGAAAGGTGTTCAGGTATTACTCGCAGACAACAGTATTCATGGCCAATTCGCTTGGCGAGTTTTGTCCCGTACATTAAGTTACGCTGCTTCGTTAATTCCAGAAGTAGGTAATGACGGTTTAGGTATCGACGATGCGATGAAACTTGGCTACAACTGGGTTAAGGGTCCGTTTGAACTTATCGACGAAATAGGTGTTGATTTATTTATCGAACGCCTTAAAGCTGATGATATGCCTGTTCCAATCTTCCTAAAAGAAGCTGCCGGTTCCAGTTTCTACCGCGTAGAAAATGGCGAACTGCAAATACGTGAATTAGGTGCTAGCTGGAAAAAAATTCCGCGAGCTGAGAACATAATCCGCTTTAATGAGATGCGTCAAACCATGACTCCTCGTAATAGCTGTGCATCCGCAAGCTGGTATGATCTTGATGGAATCGCACTGGTTGAATTTCACTGTAAAGCAAATGCCCTCGATGCAGAATCTATGGAAATTTTAGACGACGCAATTACCCACGCTGAACAAGATGGCATGCGTGGTCTTATTGTTCACAATGACGCTCAACACTTTTCCTGTGGTGTTAATTTACAAGGTGTTCGCGGTTTCATCGAACGCAATGACATGGATGGGCTGGATAGTTTCTTGAATCATTTCCAGAAAACTGTGCATCGTCTGGCCATAGCTAAGTTCCCAGTTGTTGTCGCTCCGGTTGGTATGTCACTAGGGGGTGGATTTGAAGTGGTATTACATGCCAAAGAAGTTATCTGCCATGCTAACTCGGTGATGGGTTTAGTTGAATCAGTAGTAGGGGTTGTACCTGGAGGCGGCGGTTGTAAAGAAACACTCTATCGCTGGGTTGAAAAACTCGACTGTAGTGAAGACATCAGCGAAGCCTGTTGGAAAGCATTTATGAACCTAGGTATGGGCAAAACAGCAAGTTCACCTGTTCTCGCAAAAGAGCAGGTGATGCTACGCGACAATGATCATTTTATGATGAATCGCGATAGCCTACTTGCACAAGCCATTGACGCCATCAACAATCCAGTTAATCAAGTGGCATTCAATCGACCTCCGCTAACATTGCCTGGAAAACCGTTATTTGAAAAGATGGTCAAGTGGTTGAAGGAGTCGCACGAAAAAGGGCTCTTTATGGCGCACGATGTCATAGTCGGTACCGAAATGGCGCGTATCGTCACTGGTGGAGATGTCGAACCAGGTACTATTTGGAGCGAACAGGATTTCTTTGATGCAGAACGCCGCTCATTCCTAACTCTCGCATCAACAGCTGCCACAAAAATAAGAATTGAAACGATGCTTGATGATGGCTCTCCTATCAGAAATTAAACTAGTTTAATTAGTCTGCAATCGGGGGCTGCTAACGTGTTAGAAATATCGGTTAGAACCCTCACTTACTTATACCAATTGAAATAACATTTAAAACATTGGAGGTGTTAGTTGAATATACAAGATAAACCGCGTTTTCTTGACCGAACTTGGGGGCAATTACGCCACGTGTGGGACAAGGTTACAGGTAATGGTCATGTGCGAAATGCTGTACACTTTCAAGCAGACTTATCCAATGAGGATCTACCGCGTCTACGCGCACAAATACAACTTTGTTTGGAAATGCGGGGGCGTGAAGTGTCGGCGAGAGCTGAGACTGCAATTTTAGGGCGTTCTTATCTTGAATTGAACGATGAAGGCCGCGCGCGTTTTCTCAAGGTGCTTGCCACTGATTTTGATGTAGATACAGCACAAGTGGAACATGCCATAGCATGTTGGCATCAATCTGACGATATTTCTGACAGATACGCTAATATTCAGCAATTTCGTCAGGCTTTAGCAGCGCCTCGTTTACAGTTACTGACCCAATTCAATGAGTTACCGGAAGGTGTTAAATTTCTCGTGGATATGCGCGCTGAATTATTAGCATTAAAAGATGGTGATCCGGCTTTGGCTGCATTAGAGGGTGATCTGAAGCGGCTGTTGATTTCATGGTTCGATATCGGTTTTCTCACGCTAGATTCCATTAGCTGGGATTCGCCAGCGTCATTGTTAGAAAAATTGATAGCCTACGAATCAGTGCATGAAATTCGCAGCTGGGATGATCTCAAAAATCGTTTGGATTCGGATCGTCGCTGTTATGCCTTTATGCATCCACACATGCTTGGCGAACCTTTAATTTTTGTCGAAGTGGCACTCACAACTGGTCTGGCACGAAATGTACAAGACCTTCTTGATGAGACCGCAGTCGTCGAAGATTTGAAGCATATGGATACAGCAATTTTCTACTCAATATCTAATGCTCAGCAAGGCTTAGCGGGAATTAGTTTTGGTAATTTCCTAATTAAAAGAGTGGTAGCTAAGTTGTCTGAAGAATTTCCTCATATCAAAAACTTTGCCACTCTGTCACCGATTGTAAGTTTCCGCCGTTGGCTAACGCTGCAGTTAGCTAATAATGAACGGGACCTTTTAACCGGAACTGAGAAAAATGCACTTACACTGCAGTGTGAGAGGTTGCGAATCGACTCCTGTCTTGGAAACCTACTTGAGATTCCGCATTGGCATCAAGACTCTCAAATATGTGATCTTTTACAACCACTGCTAACACGCTTAGCTGCGCACTACCTCAGCGAAGAAAAGCGCAGCAATGGTCGAGCGTTTGACCCTGTAGCTCATTTTCACCTAACAAATGGTGCACAAATACAGCAATTAAATTGGATGGGAGATCAGTCGGAAAAAGGTTTACACCAGTCATATGGGCTTATGGTAAATTATCTCTACCAGCTTGATCGGATTGAATACAATAGCACAGCGTACGTAGACCGTGGAGAGGCAACTACCTCTCAGGCGGTGAAAATATTATTTAAAAAAGTAAAATAAATACTGAGCATTAAAATTGCGATGTGTTCAGTGTTAATGTGTGGAACATGGCAGACGACTGGAAAACTTTATGGTCTATAACCCCACGTCAGGGGAATAGATCGGCCAAAATGCTAATAGTGGGCGCAAGCGACACTTAGCGGAGTTGATGAGCAACTAACAGTGGTAAATATTTGAAAGCATCGTTTAATTAAATGCAATATGGCCACTCTAACCTGGAGTATAGTAATGACAAAGAAAAACCATCAACTAACCCGAAATTCGGCCAACTTTGTGCCGTTGACGCCGCTGTCATTTTTGCATCGAACAGCGGACATTTACCCGCAACGCGAGTCCCTAATTTATAACGACCTACGCTACACTTGGGCACAAACACGCGATCGCTGTACACGTGTTGCTTCTAGCCTGTCCGCACGAGGCATTAATAAAAACGATACGGTCTCCGTGTTTGCTTTTAACACACCCGAAATGTTCGAATGCCACTTTGCTATACCCATGGTAGGCGCTATTTTGAACACCATAAATACGCGCGTTGACGCAGATACTGTCGCTTACATCATCGACCATGCCGAATCGAAGGTAATTATCGTCGACCGTCAGCTTTGGCCGGTACTTAAAGCAGCGCTAACTAGCTGTAAACTGCAACCTAAAATCATCATCATCGATGATCCTTCAGCCACTGAAAAACCAGAACTGCCAAGCGATATTGAATTCACTTTTTACCAGGAACTGGTTGTTCACGGAGACGATACCTTTTCATGGTTAGCACCCGATGATGAATGGCAGTCACTCTCACTTAATTACACGTCAGGAACTACAGGTTTACCTAAAGGCGTAATCTACCATCACAGGGGAGCTTACTTGATGGCCATGGGGACAGCCATGTCTTGGGCCCTACCCTCGCATCCACGATATCTTTATACAGTCCCCATGTTTCATTGTAATGGTTGGGGGCATGTCTGGACTATGACCGCGGCGGCTGCAACTGTTATTTGTATTCGTGCGTTTACACCTAGATCTGTTTTCAAACTAATAGAACAACATGAGGTTACGCATTTCGGTTGTGCTCCAATCGTCCTTAATATGCTTGCCAACGCACCTGTATCGGAACAGATAAAATTTGATCGCACGGTTCATGTAATTACGGCGGGCTCTCCCCCTCCTGCTATTGTTCTTGAAAGCATGAATCAGTTTGGCTTCGAAATTATGCATGTCTATGGACTCACTGAAACCAGCGGTCATATATTGCAGGCGGCACCACAAGAAGACTGGCAAGAACAAAGTATTCAAAAACAGGCTGAATTAAAATCTCGTCAGGGTGTACGTTTTTCTATGACTGAAAAGGTCGATGTCATCGACACACAAAGTGGTGAATCTGTGCCATGGGATTCTACAACCATGGGGGAAATCGCGATACGCGGTAATACCGTAATGAAGGGATATTTGAAAGATCCGGAGGCAACTGACAAAGCTTTTCACAATGGCTGGTTTATGAGCGGTGATCTAGCGGTGGTTCACCCTGATGGCTATATTCAGGTGAAAGATCGTCTTAAGGATATCATCATCTCTGGTGGCGAAAACATTTCGTCAATTGAAGTCGAAAGTGTCCTTTACAAACACCCCGCAGTGAACGAAGCGGCGGTGATTGCACTTGCTGACGAAGAATGGGGTGAAGTACCCTGTGCTTTTGTAGAACTGAAGGTAGGACAAGAAGTCAGTGAAAATGAACTTATTCAGTTCTGCGGGGACAACATGGCCCGGTTTAAAAGGCCCAAAAAGGTAGTATTCGGTGAACTGCCAAAAACAGCTACCGGTAAACTTCAGAAAAATGTATTACGTAAACGGACTATTTAGGTTCCATTCGAATCGCGCCATCAAGACGAATAACTTCGCCATTGAGATAACTATTGGTAATGATGTGAGCGGCTAAATCAGCATACTCGACTGGATCACCAAAGCGCTTAGGGCTTTGTACCATTTTGATAAGTGGTTCGCGGATTTCGTCACTGAAACCTTTCATCATCGGTGTATCGAAAATACCCGGTGCAATGGTCATAATACGAATACCAAGTGGGGCTAAATCGCGAGCAATTGGTAAAGTCATTGCAACGATGCCGCCTTTACTTGCGCTATAGGCAGATTGGCCTACTTGACCATCGAATGCGGCAACCGATGCGGTATTGATGATTACTCCACGCTCACCTTTAGCGTCGGGGGCATTTTTAGCCATTTGCTCAGCAGCTAAACGTAATACATTAAAAGTACCAATCAGGTTAATATTAATTACTTGCGAGAATTTATCTAAGGCTAAAGCGCCATTACGACCCACAGTTTTACCACCGGGTGCTATTCCCGCGCAATTAATACACGCGTGAATGGTGCCAAAAGCATCAACTGCTTGTGTTATGCCTGCAACAACAGAAGCTTCGTCAGTAACATTTACTTTGGCGAAAATGGCGTTATCACCTAAGCTAGCAACCAGTGAATTACCTGCCTCTTCATTTAAATCAAAGGCAACAATTTTTGCGCCTTGTTTGGCTAATTCTTGGCAAGTGACTAAACCTAAGCCTGAAGCGCCGCCGGTGACGACAACAACTTTGTTATGTAAATCCATGGGTAATCCTTAAATTAGTTAATTTCTTGTAATAAATCACGAGCAATAATCACGCGCTGAATCTCGCTGGTGCCTTCATAAATGCTTGCTACGCGAACATCTCGAGCATAACGCTCTAGTGGATAGTCTTTGATGTAACCCGCTCCGCCCATCAGTTGTAATGCGGTATAACAAACCTGATTGGCTTTTTCAGAAGCAAATACCTTAGCCATTGAGGCTTCTTTACCAAAGGGCTGTCCTTTGTCTTTTTTATCTGATGCATTCATGAGTAATAAACGCGATGCTTCTAGGTCAGTATAAGCATCGGCTAACATCCATTGCACACCTTGAAAATTTGAAATATTTTGACCAAATTGTTCACGCTCATTAACATAATCACGAGCAAAATCGATTGCGGCCAAAGCTATGCCTAATGATAGTGAACCGATACCGATACGACCACCAGCTAGTTCAGAAACGGCCACTTTAAAGCCTTCGTTTAGTGTGCCCATCAAGGCATCTTTAGGCAGGCGACAGTTGTCAAATACGACTTCGTTAGTAGCAGAAGCATGTTGGCCCATTTTTTTCTCGGCTGGTGAGATAACCAGACCTGGCGCATCAGCTTCAACTAAGAAACACGAAATACCTTTACCTCTTTTCGCATCGGGGTCAGTGACCGCCCACAATACAAAAACGCCGGCATATTCAGCGCTGGTAATATATTGTTTAGCACCATTAATTACCCATTCATCACCTTCTAAAACAGCTTTAGTTTTCATACCTGAGGGATCTGAACCTGCACCAGACTCAGTTAAACAAAAGCCACCAGCAGCATATTCTCCACTACAAAGTTTGGGTAAATATTTATTTTTTTGCTCTTCACTGGCCACCGATTCAATGACTTCACCCACCATATTGGTCACTGACATAGTCACCGCGGTTGAAGCACAGGCGCGTGAAATTTCAGTCATTGCTAGGCTAAATACTATAGTGCCCGCTTCAGTACCACCATATTGAGAACCCACATTGAGGCCCATAAAGCCGAGATCAGCAAGTTTTTTTAAATTAGTTAAAAACAGTTCGCGATCACCCTGTTGATCGAGTTTTTCAGCCACTGGTGCAAGTTCAGTTTGTGCAAACTTTGCCGCCATGTCTTTTATCATCGCTTGGTCTTCAGTTAATGAAAGATCCATAATATTCCTCTTGTTAAATTTGCTCAGTAAAATTAAGTCTTTATCAATCCTATCTTGCGCATTTCCAAGAAGGCATTAACATCATATTTCTGATTTTGGCTAGTACATAAATTAGCAATATATTTACATGCTAACACTAGATCTTTAGTCATATAAAAGAATTAATTACTTTATAGCGGATTACAACATATAGGCATAACGCCCAGAATATACTCTATATCCTATTGATGAACGTCACACCGTGTTGAGGCAAAACGTTGATTGAAGATAATTGTAACGCCCTTGTTAAAGCGAATAACATCGCATAAAACGTTTCTAAATGAGCCTTGAGCATTTTTCGCTCAGGTCTCCTTAAACTTTCATCTTGATATCGTTTGTGTTTATACCTTAGCTATTTGGCTATAAACTAGGTTTTGGGTATCATGCTATCAGGCATAAGCACCGCAATTACCTGACCTTTAGCGCAAATAACATCATTCGCCGATAACGTTATATCAACGATAATTTTCCGCTCTTTTACTTCACTAAATTTGCCAACTAACGTTAACTCAACGTCTTGCGGTGTTGGGGCTAAAAAGCTCACATTAAGAGCACCCGTAACAAAGCGCATTGGCGGTAAGCTACCTAGCTCACGACCTTGAGATAGATAAGCCATCGCTGACGCACTTCCCGTGCCATGACAGTCAATTAATGAGGCAATCATACCACCATAAACAAAACCCGGAATCGCCGTATATTTTTTATCTGGTATACAACGGGCTACCGTAGTGCTGGCAATTAAGTTTTGCTCATCAATATGTTGCCAGTAACTTTTTAATTGGTGACCTTCAGGGTTGTTTTTACCACAGCCATAACAATGGCTTATTTCTTCTGGGTAATGATCTTGGAAAGCGTCGTTCTGCATAAAAATCCTTGTTTATTTTGATAAAAAGCATAGACAAAAAAGTTGTCTATGCTTTTTATTTTAAGCTGATACTAAAACCATAGGGTAACGTTAGCTTAGCCAATAGGTCGTAAGTCATCAATCACTTTGCCATCATCAGCTAAAGTACCTACGGCAACCAATTCAACCGACCCACTAAGGTTGGTCATTTTTTTCAAGCTATTACTAATATTCTCAATTGTACTAGCAATATCAGCGTCAGAATACGACTTAGTATCTAACTCACATTGAAGGTGCATTTGGTCATTATGATTTACTTTAGTAACTGATAAGCGCATTTTAGCGACTTGTTCATATTCTTTACGAACCTTTTCTATCTGACCTGCATGAACAAACATGCCTTTTATTTTAGTCGTTTGATCCGCACGACCTAACCAACCTTTAATTCTCATATTAGTACGACCACAAGCACTAACATCAGGTTTTACTGCTGATAAATCACCTGTCGCAAATCGAATTAATGGATAGTCGACATTAAAACTGGTGACAACAACTTCACCCACTTCACCTACTTCAACAGGCTCAAGGCTGCCCGGACGTACTATTTCCACGAGCAAATCTTCAGCGATAATTAACCCATCACCAACGATTGACTCAAAGCCAATCAGACCCACATCAGCACTTGCATAAGCTTGTAGCGTGTCAATACCTGCAGCAGTAAATTCAGCTCTTAATACTTCAGGGAGTGCTTCTCCTGTGACTAAGGCTTTACTAACACTAGATATATCACGTTGATTTTTATTAGCTTTATCGAGTAATATCTTCAAAAATGATGGTGTACCACAATAACCTTGTGGCTTTAACTGCTCAATAACATCAAGCTGCTGGTCTGTTTGTCCTGGACCTGCAGGAATAACAACACAACCACAAGCTCTTGCGCCAGAGTCGAGAATAAAACCACCTGGAGTTAAATGGTATGATAAGGTGTTTTGTACTAAATCACCTTCTCTAAAACCGGCAGCATAGAAAGCTTGTCCCACACGCCACCAATCATCACTGGTATTTTCAGGGTCATAGATAGGTCCAGGAGATTGAAAAATACGACCTAAATTAGCTTTTTTAGCACTTAACCCACCTAAAGGAGAGTTTTTACGTTGAATATCCATCAAATCGGATTTTCGGGTAATCGGTAATTGCGCTAACAATTGACGGCTAGTAATCTTTTCAGCATCAATATGCTCTAGCGTTTCACTATAATGCTCACATTCTTGCTTCGCATAGGTGATAAAAGCAGGTAAACGCTCTAATAGAGATTGTTCACGTAATTCAGGGGTTTGACATTCTCTTTCGTAAAAATATTGTTTCATGGTAACTCGATAATTATAAAGTAAAAGTATTTATTCTGTTGATGCTTCGACTGCTTCTCACTCAGCATGAATAGTAAAATGCCGTTTGTCCTGAGCTTGTCGAAGGAAGCTTGTCGAAGGACTGCTTCTCACTCAGCATGAATAGTAAAACGCCGTGTGTCCTGAGCTTGTCGAAGGAAGCTTGTCGAAGGACTGCTTCTCACTCAGCATGAATAGTAAAACGCCGTGTGTCCTGAGCTTGTCGAAGGAAGCTTGTCGAAGG
>OJEP01000368.1_pt1 | contig 13590 bp, 12 predicted proteins | sample 1593761 | NCBI WGS metagenome assembly OJEP01 (sample SAMN05416783, study PRJEB24817) | seawater metagenome | isolation source: Sea water | place: Canada:Atlantic | collected 2013-11
TACACCTCTCTATTCGTCGGCAGCGTCAGATGTGTATAAGAGACAGAGATACACCCTCCCCTGGTCGTCACGGTCGGTTTCAATCAGACCCATCAGGTCCGTGTAGTGTTTGACGGCTTCATCCATATCGAGAACACGGATCTGGACATGGCCGGGACGCATTACACCTTTTTTCATGACAGTTACCTCAACGCTGTTGTTTTTGTCTGCTTACTTGCGAGTGCGGGCTGCGATGGCGGCCGGCACTCGATGGTCAAATCAGTCAGGGGATACACCCGGCAGGCCAGGACTTCCCTTTTCTCCAAGGCTTCCGGCGGAACATGGACCTTGCTCATCTTTCCGCACTCGAACTCTCCTGCCAGAACCTGGATCTTGCAGTAGCCGCAGCCACCGCCCCGGCAGCCCACGGGCACGCACTTCATGCCCCGTTGTTCCATCGCCTTGAGCACACTCTGGCCGGCCTCGCATTCAAAAGACTTGCCGCTGCACTGCTCGGTTATCCGATAGACCTGAGCCATATCGCACCTCCGGTCAGATCTTCTTAAACAGGGCTGAACGCTGGGTTTCTTCCGCGCCATCTGCCGCAGTCAGGAACTTCTCCATGAAGATGTCCCGCTCAAACAGCCGACCCTGCATCAATGCGGTAATCGCCGCATCGATCATCGGCGGCGGCCCGCACAGATAGGCCTTGTGCTCGGCAAAACGACTACCGAAGTGTTCCCTGGCCGCATCGTGTACATAGCCCCGGAATCCAGACCACTCACCGTCTTCGTCCGCCTGGCTCAGCGCCGGCACGTAGGTGAAGTTGTCGTTGTCCCGGGCCAGGCCTTCGAACAGCTCACGGTTGTATAGCTCGGCAAGGTTACGGGCACCCTGGAACAGGGTGATCTGGCGGTCATCGCCCTGCTCCAGCAGGTCGATGATCATGGATTGCGGGCTGGAGAGACCGGAGCCGCCGGCAATGAAAATCAGGTTGCCGGGCTGCGAACTGCGCACGAAAAACTGGCCGTATGGACCTGACAGATGCAGTTGCTCACCCACGTTCAGTTGCTGGTGAATGTAGGTGGTTGCGGCACCGCCCTCGACCAGTCGCACATGAAGCTCTACCTCATCCGCCTTGCTCGGCGGATTGGCCAGGGAGAAGGCCCTCGGGCCATCAACGCCCGGCAGTTCGATATTGATGTACTGGCCGGCCTGGAAGGTCATCGGGCGGTCGAGCTTCAGGCGGATGCCCTTGATGGTCGGAGACAACTCGACGATGTCTGTGACGGTTGCGGTGTAGTCCTCCACCGGATAGCCCTCGAAGTCTTCGTCGACATCGATATCCGCCTCGATGGTGACGTCGCTTTCAACGGTGGCACAGCAGGCCAGCACCTTGCCTTCGTCCCGTTCCACATCCATCAGGGCAAAGGGCGAGGCATCGCCGATTTCAACATCGCCCTCGATGACCTGGACCTTGCAGGTGGCACAGGTGCCGTGGCCGCACGCAAAAGGCAGCCAGACACCCTGGCGCAAAGCGGCGGCCAGGATGGTCTGGCCATCCTCGACCTCAATCTGTTCACCAATGGGTTCGATAGTAACGGTGTGACTCATAGCGCTACCCTCAGAATCCGGCGCCGGCAAGGCCATTAAGGCCCGGCGTGGTTACCGTCAGCATGCTCTTGTGATCAATGCCATTGTCTTTGAGGCTGGCATCAACATCCGGCGTAAACGGTTCATCATTCAGCAGCCACTGCGCCTCCAGGAAGTCAGCGTTCGCTGAATCCGGATGGGATGCCGTAGCCGGTTTCAGGATCTCTTCAACCATGGCTTCGAAGGTCATGTCCGGTTGCACCAGCAGGGCAAACGGAGCACAGAACATCAGATGATTCGGCCAGAGTACATACAGCAACTGCATGCCGTTGAAGTTCTCGACCTTATCCCGTGGTTCAAACTTGTAGTCGTATAAAGCGTTAACACTCATGGTGGTCACCTTGTTGTTTTTGCGGGTAAATCACCCGGCGTCAGATGACACCGGGTAATCTCCGTATCAGGCCGCGTCCTGCTTGGACCCTTCAGCCTTGTCATCAGACGACTTGCCCTTGATGGACAACCAGCGTTTGTGGTCCGGCGAGCCGACATACTCGAAATTGTCCTCGCCAATGTTGATGTGGTAGTACTTCTGAACCACCGTCTCGACGTCGCCACCTTCACAGTTGCCCTGGTAGATCTGGTGTACCGGCAACCACGCCTGAACGTACTTCTCCGGCTCGTGCTTGAAGATGTCGCAGCAGGCTTCCGAGCAGAAGTGGTAACGCTCACCTTCGTAGTTCATCTGGCGGTGGCTGAGCTTGGTGGGCTCGCCCATCTCGGTAAACAGCGTCGGTACCTGGCATACCTGGCACAGTTGCGGCAGGGTGTTGTTGTAGAAGCGGCGGCCTTCAGCATGCTCTTTGGCCCAATGCTCGTAGCGCGGGCGGTAGTACTTGTCGAAAGTCTCCGGATACTTCTCGGACATCCAGTCCATTTCTTCCTTACCGGGAATCCAGGTATGGAAGTTGGTGGCCTGGCTGTACTGGTAGAACGTGCCCCATAGCTGATGGCTGATGTGGTGCTTGGCATCGTTGGCCACATCCTGATATTTGGGCGGGCGGATGCCGTAGCGCTCAAGGTCTTTGAAAAGGGCGCCGCCGTTTTGCTCGTAATACACTTCCCAGGCTTCCGACCAGGACATGACCTTGTTCGGCAGCATGTAGTCCATCATCATGCTGACTAGGCTCAGCAGGCGGAAACCGCGCCAGAACCACTTGTCGATCCAGCGCTGTACGATCGGCACATTGTCCTCATGCTGTTCGAGGATGAACTTGATCACTTCAAGGCCCAGGGTCATGTGCCGTGCTTCGTCGGACTGCGCCGAGAAACCAAAGGTGACGGTGGCCATGTCGCCGTTATAAGCAGCACCGGACATGAACGGAACGAACAAAAGGTTAGTCAGCACATACTCGAACGAGAACGAAATTGCAGTCAGAAACTCGAACGGACCGGCCGAACGGGCATCATCGAAGAACGACTTGGGTACGGACAGAAACCACACCCGGTCGTGCATGTAAGCCGCATCGTGCAGGCCATTAAAATGCTTGTTGTAATGGCTCATCGCATGCTGCTGGGTCTGTGAATGGCGCAGCTCGTCAATGGACTGCATCTGGCACGCCACCCTGGCTCCGGCGCCACTGAACTGGCGCCCCACCTTGGCGTAGCCCTGGAAAGCCGCGTGTTCCAGGGGCGACACACCGGTCAGGAACAGTTTCAGCGCATTCACATAACGGCCGTCCGAAATGTTCTGGTGGCCGTTGTTCTGGGCAAAGGCATCGAAAATGGCGTACAGCTTTTTCTCTTTTTCAGCCTGGTACTTCCAGTAGGCGTCCATGGTCAGACGGAATGGATCTTCCCATTGGGACCAGTCGGTAATCTTGATACCTTCAAAGTCCTCGTCCGGGAAAATGTCCTTCTTCTTTTGATAGGTTGGTTCCCAGGCCATGTCCCGGGTCAGGTACTGGTACTTGTCCTTGAGATTCAGCTTCTTGTTTTTAACAGCCATGATAAGTCTCCCAATTAGGTCCACTGAAGAATGAAGTGGTCGTCGTCTTCGTCGACATTGCCGCCGATACTGATCACGTCGATGAGCATTTCCTGAACATCCCATTCGCGACCGAGCTTCTCTTCCATCGTTTCCCGGTTGATCACCAGGCGCTTCTCGGCCTGGATCCGGATCATTGCCGGCTGGTGCTGAACTTCCGCTTCCGGATTGTCTTCGGCGATGGCTTCCACCAGGTAGCGGGCGTTGTCGTTGTCCTGAAAGGCAATAAATACGAGCTGGCTCATGCGGATACTCCCTGGCTCTGCAGCTGGAATTTCTTGAGTCGGGTGGAGAGTTGAGCGCGGGTTTCATCCAGGGCCTCAATGCCGGTGCTGGCCTCAGCCAGGGGCTTGAGTGCGCTGTACACCTGAGGTTCCCACTGATCGATCCAGGCCTGGAGCTGTTCGCGGTTGGCATCGCTTTCCGCTGCCACAACCTTGATCATGGCGTTGGTCCAGCGCAGGGATTCCTTGTACCAGTCCCGCATGAATTCGGTGAGCATGGAAACATCTTCGGCATCCTGCTCGCCCAGCCACTGGTCCATCCTCTCGTACACCAGGGGAAACAGCAGGCCATCCACCAGCACGTTCTGGACCAGCGTCAACTCGAACCAGTCATCCACCACCAGGGTGTCTTCCACCAGCTTGCGCATTGGCTGCCACAGCTCGTCATCCATCCAGTAGCACTTGGATTCGTCCAGTGCTGCACCGGTACTGCCATCCAGCATCAGGGCAATTCGAGACAGGTACTGGCCAATGCCCAGGCGATCCATGGCGGTATATATGTGCATCTGCGAGACCGTCGTGGCGTTAACATCGCCCGCGATCTTGCTGTTGTTCATGTTGGCACCCAGCTCCACGTGGCGCAGAGGCACCAGCAACCTCAGGATCTGCTTCTGAGTGGCTTCGGGAAGTCGGGTCAGCAGATTGCGCTTTTCGCAGAACCCGAAGCTGGTCTCCGCGGCCTCCTGCATCTTGGCCCGGTTACCAACATAGGCGCCGTAGTAGAACTGGCGGGGATCGGTGACGGCGTACCAGTCTTCCATGCGGATCGACGTGCGTGTGGGGTCGTTCAGCGTATGCTTTGAATCCCACAGCGGGCGGTAGTGAAAGTTGGTTTTGGCTTCCAGGTCATAGCTGGCTTCCTGGTAGCGGGAGGCCGGCTTGTCGCCGAAGCGACGGGCGATGTGCCCGTATGTCTGGCGGATGGGTTCCACCGAATTGGTTTTGATCTCAATGCTCATATCAACTTACCGTTTGTTGTTTTGAGTGGATGATCGATTTGGTGACGTTCAGCGGTGACCCTTCTCGCCGAAGCGCCACTTGACCATGTCCGCATCAATCTCGCGGATCATGTCGGAATCCATGTGAACGACATTGTTGTGCTTGCAGAAGATTTCGAACGCTTCGCGGGGAAGGACAAGCTCAACAAACAGTTCGGGATGTCCGATGGCAAAATCGAACTCTACGAATCTGTCCTCTGGCCCACTTCGGACCCGGATGTAGCGGGTCAGCTCGTCGAAGCTTTTTGCATGCTCAGTCATCGTTGACACCCTTGTGTTTGTTATGGGTTGCCACAGCTGGAGCAACCGCTGTGCCAAGCATCGAAACCTGCCGTCAATAAAAACCCAGACTTCTGTTTTAAAAGGCTTTATATAGAAAGGCGGGCGCTGATACAGAGTGGATTATCGAAGGGTGAGATCAGGAAGCCAGACGAATTTTTCATCATTTGATCAACATGAAATCGTGATCTGAGCAAATGCTCAGATCAGCAGCCAACCGTGACTTTCGCCTGAAATTTCATCATTTGATTGATTTGTGACAAGGATAGGGTGTTATATGAAAAAGGCGGCGTTCGGCTGCCTTCGCGCTGGACGACCTTTCCAGGACGCGACCCCATACAATTACAAACGGGGCTCCTGAGTATGGCTATTACCTACAAACCACAATTGCAGTATGTGGATTTTCAGGATCTTACGGAGCAGATCCGGTTCCAGAGCACGGAAGGCAAAATCTGGTTTGGCGAGCAACGCATGCTACTGATGCAAGTCAGTGCCATGGCCGCTTTTCGACGTGAGATGGTCAATACCATGGGTATTGATCGTGCGAAGGGCTTTTTCCTGCGATTAGGTTACCAATCCGGATTAAAAGATGCCGAGCTGGCCCGCAAACTTCGCCCCCAGTGCAGTGAACTGGACATTTTTTTGGCCGGCCCACAACTCCATTCGCTCAAGGGCATGGTCAAAGTCGTCCCTATGGAAATCGACATGGACCAAGATTCTGGCAGTTTCTATGGCGAACTGGAGTGGGTTGATTCTTTTGAGGTGGATATCTGTCAGACAGAATTGGGCCAGATGAATGAACCTGCCTGTTGGTCTCTATTAGGGTATGCCTGCGCGTATACGTCCTCCTTTATGGGACGCCAGATTATTTTTCGTGAAGTGAGTTGCCGGGGCTGCGGCGACGAAAAGTGCATGATCGTTGGTAAACCTGCATCTGAATGGGAGGATGCCGCCGAGTTTGCTCAGTACTTCAAGGAAGACGCGATTATGGAGGAGCTGTACGATCTCCAAAGTCAGGTCAACTCTTTACGCAGCAGCCTCAAAAAACAGGAGGGGCAGTATTACGGCATTGGCCAGTCCACTTCTTACAACAAGGTCTGCAAAATGATCGACAAAGCCGCTCAAGGCAAAGTGTCGGTTTTATTGCTTGGTGAAACCGGTGTTGGCAAGGAAGTGATTGCCCGCAGCGTTCATCTTCGCAGCGAACGAGCCGAGAAACCCTTTATCGCGGTCAACTGCGCCGCCATTCCCCCGGACCTGATCGAAGCGGAACTGTTCGGCGTGGAGAAAGGGGCCTACACCGGTGCCAACCAATCCCGACCGGGCCGGTTTGAACGGGCCAATACCGGCACTATCTTTCTTGACGAGGTAGTTGAACTCACGCCGCGAGCTCAGGCCACCCTATTGAGGGTTCTGCAGGAAGGGGAACTGGAACGAGTGGGTGACAACCGCACACGGGCTGTCGATGTAAGAGTTATTGCCGCCACCAACGAAAGCCTGGAAAAAGCCGTGGAAGAGGGTCGTTTCCGCTCCGACCTGTTTTATCGGCTCAATGTGTTTCCAGTTAAAATTCCGCCTCTAAAGGAAAGACTGGAAGACTTACCACTACTGGCCGAACATTTTCTAAACAAATTTCATTCGGAGTATAACAAGCGAACGCTCGGGCTCTCCGACAAGGCCCTTGAACTCTGTTTGCATTATCATTGGCCGGGGAATATCCGGGAACTTGAAAATGTTATCGAGCGTGGCGTCATTCTGACCGACAATAACGAGTCCATCAGCCGCGAATCACTATTCGCAGGTGTTCCCGACCCACAGACGACCCAGCCCCAGGGTATCGTCGGCAGTCACGGGCAACTTGTTGAAAAGACCGATGAAACTTCCTCAGGTGACTGGGCCAGCCAGATTCTGGACAATGGCATCGGCCTGGACGACGTCGAAGAAACGCTAATGCGGCGAGCCATGGAAGGCGCCAACCAGAACGTTTCCCGCGCAGCGCGCACCCTCGGCCTGACGCGACCCGCTCTCGCCTACAGGCTTAAGAAATCCGGCATTCTCACCGAAAGCTGAGCCACAACCGTCGCGGTCAGGATAAGGATGTCCACGGTTCAGCTTCAAATTTGACGATATCGACAAACGCCGCACCCACTTCATCATTTGATAAAAATCAATCCTCTTAGTTGCCCCACCCAGCTTTTCTATAACTTTCTGAAAAATCCGTTTTTGTAATTAAATACATACAGTTAACCGCACGAAACTGTGTATGGCACACGCGTTGCTAAATCACCCTCAGTCGCGTTATCCACAAAAACAAAGACGGTGACACAAAATGCGTAATGCCCCCCTGCGCACATGGCGCACTATCGGCACAGCGGTATCGTTGGCCGGACTATCTTCGGTGTTGTTAACGGGTTGCGAAGCGCCCCTGAATCTTGACGCGGTTCGAGATCAGTCGGGGCAGGCCGTTAAACGGACCGATTTCTATCAAGCCATTGCTCGTAATGACGAGGTTATCGTGCTGACTGGCAACAATGGTGTTGTGTTGGTCAGCTCAGACAACGGAGAAAGCTGGAAACGACAAACGCCAACGTCGGAAAGCTTCCTGGCGTTAGACGTATGCCCGGACAACCGCTTCATTGCACTGACGTTTGATAACGAAATCTGGCATGGCGACGCCAACGGAGATAACTGGACAGCCCACTCCCTGCCCAGTCAGGAACAGATGATGACCGCCGCCTGCGCCCCGGACGGCAGCTGGTGGGCAGCTGGTGCCTTTACCACTATTCAGGGCAGCAGCGACCAGGGTGAGACCTGGACTGAAATCTCCCTCAACGAAGACGCCATCCTCAATAACCTGCAGTTCCTCGATTCCAACAAGGCCTTCGCCACGGGTGAATACGGTCTGGTTCTGACCACCGAAGACGGTGGTGAAAACTGGGACTATGCCGGTTACCTGCCCGATGAGTTTTACGCCCATTCTAGCTATTTCCGTTCGGCGGACGAGGGCTGGGTTGGCGGCCTTAACGGTTTTATCTATCACACCACCGATGGCGGTGAGAGCTGGGAGAAATCCCCCACCGGCATCAACGCTCCAATTTTCGGTTTCGTTGCCGGCCCTTCAGGGTTATACGCCCTGGCGGATAACGCCACCGTAATGCAGCAGACAGGTCAATCCTGGCAGAAGATCTCTGCGTCCGACCAACCCCTGTATCTGCGTACCGGCCTGATTCTCCCCAACCACCGACTACTCGCCGCTGGTGGCCGTGGCCTGCTGCTGAACCTTGAAACTCCCGTGGCCCACTCGGCCAGCACTGACTGAGGAAATCCGCCATGCCTGGATTGCATCGATTCACCCATCTCCTGCATTCGCTGGAGCTATGGATCTTCAACAACCCGCGCAAGGTATTGAGCGTGATCGCCATCCTCACACTGGCGTTCGCCCTGCGTATCCCCGGGCTGAAAATCTACACCGACTTCGCCGACCTGTTGCCGCAGCAACATTCCTATATCGAACTGCACAACAGCATCAAAGACAGCTTCGGCGGCGCCAATGTCCTTACGGTGGGCATCGAATTCGAAGACGGCGACATCTTTACCAACGAGAATCTCGCCAAGATCGACCGAATCACCCAGGCCGTCGACAACCTACCAGGGGTGAACCACAACCTTGTGTCCAGCGTGACTCACCGGAATTCCCGCAAGATCTGGCTGACGGAAGTCGGCAGCATCAACTCGGAACCCTACTACGACTCCACCTCTGGCGAGTACTCACGGGAAGCACTGGTTGCCATGAAAGCCGATGTGGCGGCCAACCCACGGGTGTACGGCCCCCTTGTGTCTCCAGATATGAAAATGGCCCTGGTCAAGGCGCAACTGATTGAAGGCAAGCTGGATTACGAAAAGACGTTTGCACAGTTACAACAGCTGCGTGAAGCGGAGGAAAGTGCAGGAGTCAAGATCTACGCCACGGGACAGCCAGTCCTGGTGGGGTGGGCCTACACGTATATGGAACAGATCCTCCAGATATTCATTTTCACCGTAATCACCATGCTGGCCTTGCTCGTTTTCCATTTCCGCAAAGCCTACGGTGTGCTGATCCCCCTTGGTGGCGTTTTGGTCTCCACGATCTGGGGGCTTGGGATCATCAGTCTGCTCGGTTACAACCTGGACCCGCTCGGGCTGGTGATCCCCTTTTTGATTGCAGCCAGGGCGATGAGCCATGGCGTGCAACTTGTTGAACGCTACTATGCGGAAACCCGCGAACTGGGTAGCGGCCCCAAAGCCGCAAAAGCGACCTTTGACAGTCTGTTCCGCCCTGGTTCCCTGGGTGTTGTGTCGGATGCTATTGGCCTGTCGCTCATTGCCATCGGGTCCATTCCGTTGAATACCCATCTGGGCATCTATGCTTCCCTTTGGGCGATCACTGTTGTGTTCACGGTGCTGATCGGCGTGCCTCTGCTGTTATCCATTCTGCCAACGCCCAAAGACCCGAACCTGCGCGAAACCGCCCTGCGCCATATCGGCGCCAGTTGCTCACGCACGGTTGCACGGCCAGGTGCGGCGAAAGTGGTGTTGAGTGTCGCGGCACTGGCGATGGCCGCAGGACTATTAGCGGCGTCCAACGTGCAGATTGGCGACTCGGAGCCAGGCTCTCCCATCCTGTATCCCGACCACGACTACAACGTTTCTTCCCGCGTGGTAAATGAGCGCTTCCCGGGCTCCGAGGAGCTCTACATCGTGGCGGAAACCGAAGAGAAAGGGGGCCTGAAACGTCCAGAGGTACTGGCTGCCCTTTCTGATCTGCAATCCCACATGCTGAAGGACCCGGAAGTAGGCGGCAGCAAAGGCCTGCCCGACCTCGTCAAGCAAGTTAACCGCCTGATGCACAACGACGACCCCCGCTGGTACCAGATTCCTCACGATGCGGGCTATGTCGGCGGGCTGATGTTTACCTACATGGCCTCCAGCCCGATTCCCGGGGCCCTTGATGAATTCAACGACACCGACGACCGCGTTGCCAACTTGGTGTTCTATTACAAGGACCGCCAGGGCGAGACCATCCGCCGTGCCATTCACATGGCCAAGGATTGGATCGCGGAGAACGGTGACAGCGTTGAGGGCCTGACCATCAAACTGGCGGGGGGAACCCTTGGTGTTGCCGCCGCAATGAACGAATCGGCCTTCGAGACCAATGTCATTGTTCTACCACTGGTTTTCCTGCTGATCTTTGCCTTTGTCATGCTGTTCTACACCTCATTGCACGCCGGGCTGATGATGCTGTTGGCGATGATTTTCGCAACCACTCTCACCTACGCCTATATGGGCTTTAATGCGCTCAATATCGACATCAATACCGTGCCGGTGATTGCCGTGGGTATCGGCGTCGGCATCGATTATTCCATCTACATGATGGACCGGATACGGGAAGAAATGGCCCGGCTTGGCAATCTGCGGGACGCCGTCAGGCGAGCCATATCCACCACCGGCATGGCCATCAGTTTCACCGCGCTGACGTTGATGGCGGGCATCATCATGTGGGTCATTTTCTCAGACCTCCGATTCCAGTCTGATGCAGCATTGCTGCTGTGCGTCATGATCGTGATCAACGGCATCGCGGCCATGCTTCTGGTGCCTTCTTGGGTACTGGTCTTCAAGCCTCGCTTTGTTACCGATGTTTACGCCGACGAAGACGGCATTCTCCATGCTGATCGTCATCCACCAACACCATCTCCATCGTCCGGTTCCCCACGGGAACAAGAGGATGGGTTCGTGCCGGGAGAGCCGTACCGGGCCTGAGCCCGGTAGGACACTCCACTAAAACCTGTAACGAGGACATGCCATGCAAACAACAATAAAAGGCCTGAGGCTCTGGTGCTATACCCTTGCGGGAAGTGCCGGCCTGGCGCTGTTACCAATCAACTCCGCCGTCGCCCAGGAAGATACCCGGGTAAACGGCTTCTACGAGAATGCAACCTACGGCCGGGATGGCGTAGGGCTTTCAAAATTCCGCAACACACTACAGCTGGAAGCAGAGAAACGGGCTGGAGATGTCGGCATTTTCAGTAATGTCTCCGTCAACGCCACGCTCCGTGGTAGCTATGACGGTGTTTACGACCTTAATGATGACGAATACGGCCGCAATGCCGGTGGACCGGTCCGCCTGGAAAACCGGGCAGCGGGACCCAACGCCACCGTGCCCCACGGTGGCGGCCTGAAGCTGCCGAACTCCTTCAGTGAAGCGAACAACCCCAACGAAGGCATGATCGTGTTGGGTGAAAACCTGCATGATACCGACGGCGGTGTAGCCTTCGGCGTGCCGGTTCGCCCCTGTGACGAGGACGAACGAGGGTGTATCGACGGTTATTTGGACAAAGACACCAACGACATGCGATTCCAGGAGTTCAACGACCGCGCCGATTTCATCCGCGAACTCTACGTGGATTTCGATTACAACTTCTCGAACGGTAATATCCTCAGCACCCGATTGGGCAAGCAGCAAGTCATCTGGGGACGTACCGACCTTTTTCGGGTGTTGGATGTGATCAACCCGGTGGATTACTCCCGCAACAATATCTACGACGAACTGGAAGACATCCGGATTCCCATGTGGATACTCCGGACCGACTACCGCATGGGGCCAACCGAGGTGTTCGATGGCCTCGCCTTCGACGACCTTAATTTCCAGCTGGTATGGAACTTCGACAAGTTCCGCCCGCACGATATCGGCCAGTGCGGTCAGCCCAACGTTATTCTCGATGCCGGCTGCTTCTTCCGCGGCATGAACAGCCTCTGGGAAAATGGTGGCACAGTGGCCAACTTCGCAGGCGGCGAAGCGGCAACGGATTTCGGCCCCGGCCAGATCGGTATCCGCGAAGCGCACATGCCAAGCTGGAGCCTGGCGAATACCCAGGTCGGCCTCAAGATGGAAGGCGTTTATGGTGATCTGGGCTTCTCGCTCAACGCCCTGACCTATCGCTCCCAACTGCCCTCTCTTCGGGGCGGTATTCCCGCACAAAACGGCTTTACCGGTGAAACCGGTATATGGCCAAGCCTGATTGCCTTCGATATCCACTTCCCGAGGGTCAACCTGTTCGGTGGCTCCCTGGATTATTACGCCCAGAGTGTTGATACCGTCCTCAGGCTTGAAGCGGCCTATACCACCGGCGAGGAATTCGCCAATACGCTGGAGGAAGATCTCTACTCCGAGAGCGACGTGGTTCGCTACGTGGTCGGCGCTGACAAGAACATCTTCATTCCCCTCCTGAACGAACACCAGGCATTCCTGTTCTCCGGCCAGGTATTCGGTCAGCACATCCTGGATCACGAGCGCGAGCAGCGTCGGTTTGGTGAAGCCGGTATTCCCGACTGGAAAGAAAACTGGACAGGCACCCTGCTGATCAAAGGCTTCTACATGAATGGCCGCCTCAGCCCGCAGATCATCACCGCACATGATTTCCGAGCCGGGGCAACCGCGATCGCGCCGTCTGTTGAGTGGCTGGTCAGTGACAACTTCCGTGTCACGGCCGGTGCAAACATCAAGGTGGGTACCGGCGCGCGCAAATTCGATGACTGCCGTAGCTGCAACCCCTGGGATCCGTTCACCGCCACCTATCCGGGGCAACCGGCCGGGGAGTCTGCCGGCCTGGGTGGATACGAGCCGCTGGGCCGCTTCCAATCTGGCCCCATTGGAATGGCTCAGGAAGAAGACGAGCTTCAACTGACCATGCGTTACAGCTTCTGATATAGAGGAAACATCATGAAACGAGCATTCCGAAAATCCGTGTTTAATGGCCTGGTGATCGGTCTTACGGCGGGCGCCTTCTCCGCTGGCGCCTTTGCCAGTGACAAGGTCATCAACGAATCGTTCCATCCATACAAGGATCAAATGCCAAGCCACGAAGGGCTTAGCGCCGGCATGACCATCGACGAATCCAACGTGGCACAGTTCAAGGACGTGATCGATCCGGCCTTCTATACCTTCATCGAGAACGGCTGGACATCCATTGCCGTGGGAAAGACCACGTCCTTCGACCTGCACCCTGCCTATGTGGACGCAACCCGCAACGCCCTGGGTGAGGTTTCCCTGGGTGAGCAGGTCGGGGAAATTAACGGCTGGAAAGCCGGTCGCCCGTTCCCGCAGGAGCCGGATGCGGATGACCCCCGCGCCGGCGAAAAACTGGCCTGGAACTACAAGTACGGCTACAACTGGGGCGACAGTGCCGCCATCATGCCGTTCTACTGGAAGTACCGGGACATGGAATCAGCCAAGGTGGAGCGGACCATCAAATTCAACTTCCACTTCCTGAATTACAAGGGCCGAGTGATACAGGAACCCACCCCGGAAATCACGCCCAACCCGTCTGACCTGTTCCGCGCCATCTATGTACCTGTCTCTTATACACATCTCCGAGCC
>OJEP01000369.1_pt1 | contig 13582 bp, 25 predicted proteins | sample 1593761 | NCBI WGS metagenome assembly OJEP01 (sample SAMN05416783, study PRJEB24817) | seawater metagenome | isolation source: Sea water | place: Canada:Atlantic | collected 2013-11
TCCGTCTCGTGGGCTCGGAGATGTGTATAAGAGACAGATATTATGCTGTAATGGGTATGTTAGCTGTATCTCCACCGCTTTCTAGTAAAGCGAGTAAGCTGTCTAAAGCTGCCAGTGCTTTTCAATATGGAGAAGATAAAATGAAATACGGTAAGTTTTCATTAGATTCCCCGGAGTTAGCTATAGGCGCAAATATGGTTTCTTTTGCTACTTCACTTCCAACAGATAGACTTTTAGTAAAAGCTCAAAATGTATCAGATGCTTTAGATGCCAGTAATGAACCATGGGAACGATTATTTATGACTATGGGTTGGCCTAAATGGACACTGTCCACTAAAGCAGAGTCTGATCTAGAACGTAAAGAAGATAAAACTGAAATAAAAGAAGCAAAAGAAAAAGCAGAGTTTGATGCGATGACTCCTTTAGAGCAAAAAACAAAAGCTTTAGAAGATCTTAAAAAGTTTCAACAAGTGGATTCATTAAAAGCTTATGGCTTGACTGACAAAGAAATAAGATCGCTAACTAAAGAAGAGGATCGTGTTAATAAAATATTAAGTTTAGAAGGCAGCGAAAAAAAAGATAGAGTAACAACTCCTGAAGATGCGATCTCAGAGGAGCTATTTGATCTTAAGAAGCAACAACAAGTAGATTCATTAACTAAGTACGGATTAACAAAGAAACAAATAAGAGCGTTAAAGTATGAAAAAGATAGAGTAGATGCAATAATAAAATACCAGAACAAAAGAAAAAAAGAAAAACTTAAAGATTCTTTAAAATAAAAAATTATGAATATAGTTGATTTAAAAATGGTTGTAATAAATACTAGTGCTCTAGCTATCTCAATGTCTCAAGTAGACACAGCTTTAAAAATAACATTGTTAGTGATTTCCATAGGATACACTTTAAATAAATGGTATATTGAGATTAAAAACAAAAGAAATAACAAAAAAAACGAATAATTATGGATAAAAAAGATTCAAGATTAAAAAGATTTGGTAAATGGTTAATGCATAAATGGAACTCGTTTCTTTATATGTTAATGTTTAAAAATTATGAATAGAATTAAAAAAATAGGCCACCACACCTTAGAAATTCTATAATGAAAAAGCCCACTACAATTAAGTAATGGGCTTTTTTTAATTAAGCAACCTCGCAGGCACCTCCTGCGCATGCAAGTTCACCGGATAAATCAGTTTCATCATCCTCTTCTTCAATCCTTGATACATCTACATTTTTTAATGCAGTCATCAACTTTTCATACTTTTCTTTGTCTATATCTTCAAATGGAGCTTGAACATAAGTACCACCATTGTAAGGTAATACAGATAAACCATTATAGTATTCTTTATTCTGCCACATCCATTCTCCAATCCATTCCCATTCGTCATCTTTAATACTTATTGTAGCTGATATATTGTGCTTATTAGCACCATCAATATGACCTGGAGTAACCCATTCTTGTGATACATTTTTTATACGCTCAAGTAAATCTATTGGAGACTCTGTTCTAAGCACAGATCCTTCAGGAGCTTTTTGCGGTATACCAATTACAGCAGTGTCATGAGGTCTGAAATATTCATCTTCGATTAATTCAGGGTGATTCTCAGCTAAAAACTTATACATTGATTCATTTTTACCTACACGAATTCTTCTAATATAATAATCATTGTGCCAAGCGTGAATACCCGATGATGTGCCTAAAGTAAGTGAAGTTGTTCCAGCTGGTTTAACAGTGGTTGCTCTTGCTGAAGCATTAATACCAATTATTTTAGCCACCCTTTCATTTTCTTCTTTAACTACAAATGCAGCTTGCTCCATATCTAATTCCAACACAGCTCCAGATCCAATCCCAGTCATTGAAACGCCAATTAAAGCATCCTTTTCTGTTGTCTCTTGCCAAATGCTTCTAAGATAATGAAAGTTCGTGTATGAAGCTTGTATTGTCCCAATAAAGGCTGCATGCTTAACTCTTCGATTATATTCATCCTGATCAGTAAGATCCGATGCGTTAACTTCACAAAGATTACAAAATTGATATGGTCTCAGTGCAATTTCACAACATGGGTTTGTGCCCCAGTCTTTATCCTTGCTTAAGTAAAATCCAGGCTCACCTGATCCAGATAGTTCAATACGCTTCCATAATCCTAAAAAGAATTTCTTAGTTAATTTCTGACGTATTAATACAGCAGAGTTATTAGCTCTACCTCTTTGAGGATTCTTTTCCCACCAGTCACCAGATTTACAACCAATCATTTCATTGTCTGTTGATGAAAACAAAGCTATTAAAGCAGCTCTTCTGATGCCTCCTGCTAAAACTGAGTCAGCTATATGACATATAATATCATGCACCTCAACTGTAGTTAAAACATCACCATCTTTTTTATCATCCATTATACCCATTATTTTAACAATACAGGTTTTAAGTGGTTGTGGACCAGGAGCTTTACCTCCAGATGTAACAAGCCTTGCACCTTTAGGTCTAATGTCAGAATAATCAAAATCAATTCTTGATGATCTTTTATTGCCTAGATAAGATTTCATGCAAAATTTAATTGCATCTGCCCAACCTTCAATAGAATCCATTACTAAGAATCTACGGGTACGCTTTTGAAACGGTACTGTTACTGATGGTAACTTATTAACGTGATGCTGCTGCACTGAATAGCCTACACCGGTTCCGCCAAGCAATAAAAACATAGTTTCACTAAATGCTGTTACAGATTCTATCGGCAAATAAGCGCAATTGTAAATTCTATTAGGGGAGATCTCAATTGGTTTTCCACCGAACTGTAAGCTACGCATAGATGGTAATATGTTTTTATTATAAACATCTTCATAAGCTTCTTTTATTTCTTTTTCTAAATTAGGGAATTTTTTTATATGCATTGATTCATTACGATATACCAGTTGATCCCACGTCTCACGACGTTTGGTTTCTGATATATACTTTGCGTATTTCATGTATACTGTAATGTCCGATAGTATTTTGTTTGATAAATTCATTAATCTTCGTAGTTATATATTGTTACTGAAATATCAAAAAACGGTACATAAAGTACGTATTCAGTTGATTCTTTTTCTCTGTAGGTTCTTATACCAAATAATATTCCAGGATACATACCGGCACTCATTGACCAAATTGTTGGTTGTTCATTCATAATACATTAATTTTAAATTCGTTTTGTTTATTTACTAAGTCTTTCCATAGTACTTTGCCTTTGTTTTTCCAAGACCAAGCAACCCATTTATCTATTTGTCGTTCTCCGTAAGCTTTTCTAGCTAATCGTTTATTGTTTCCTGCCATCTAATATAAGTTTAATCATTATAGCTATGTCTTTTTGATTTTGAGGTTTATATAAAGGTCTAGTGTCTCCGTTCTTAACACACCAGCGTTTAAACAACTTCCAGCGTAGTGGAAAAGCTTCATTAGCTCTACCTTTGCATTCACAGATATAATCTTTACCTGTAAAGTCTGGAGTGTATTTAATACCTAATACTTTTTTTTGTCCTCTATCAATTAGTTCACCCTTACCATTAGCTTGTTTTTCTATGCAAATGTTTGGTAATGTAAATCCTTCTATAAGTTGAAATACTTCTACTTCATACAATTCAAACAATCCAGCTTCCTTTAAAGCTATGTACGTATTTTTCTCTAAGCCTGATCTAAATTGAATCCCATCCATGCTAGCTTTTTTAGCACGAACGGGACCTTTTTTCTTTGATCTTTTAAAGCGTTTCATTCTTTACAAAAGATCCGTTAATCATTGAGCCCTTACGCTTGTTTATAACGTCGTAGGCGCTTTTCATACAATCTTCTATTTTCATACCTGCTAAATGTGCTAAGTTAGTTAAAACAACAACCATATCACCAATACCATCTTTAAGTTCAACATGATCATTTTTAATGATAGCTCTAGCAACTTCTCCAGCTTCTTCTTGTAGCTTTACATATTGAGTTTTAACATCACCCTTTTGATATAACCCTCTTTCAGTAGCCCATAATCTTATTTCATCAAATATACATCGTGAACATTTTGTTGACACTTCTTTTTCACCTGTAACTAAATCATACTTTACATCTATATCATTAGGTTTAGGATTATTTACAAATTTAAGAAGCGCTTTATTATAAACAAAAGTTCTACCTTTAGTATACATTGAATCAATAGAATTTACATCTATCCAATCAATTAATTTTTGAGTAATTTTTATTTCTTCTCCTGTGTTAAGATTTATAACTTTATTTAAGTTTTTAGTTAAATACTTTCTAACATCAAACTTCCATACTGGAAAAGTTGTAGTCATATCAGTTACATTTATTTTAAAGCTTTTAGGCTCTTTAGTTTCCATAAGATCTTTATAAGATATTCTATCTACTTTATAACCAAAACTTTTTTGATATACAATTTCTAATTCAGATGCTTCTTCCATGCTTCTAGTTGCATATAATATTTGAACCTCTGAAGGATCATAACCTTGTTTTTCAAATACTCTTGTTCCTAAGTCGTGTGTCATACCTATTTTTACTTTAGGTATGTGATACACAAAATACATTTTTTGATTTTTACTCATGTTTTTTAATTTTAAATACCAACACTCAAAGGAGCTTTTATTGCTGGTAAGGGGTTATAATTATTTAATTTAATTTCTTGCTTTAATGGTATATGTAAACCATATTCTTTTTCAAAGAATAAACCGCTATCTAATTCAAGGCTAGGTAGCACTCTGTTTGATCTACTTAAGTATTCACCGGCTTGATTATAATGATTAGAGTAAAGATGACAATCACCTAACTGACCAATCAATCGCCCCGCTGTTAAACCTGAGCCCTTAGCTAACATCTCAAGCAATAAGCCATACATAACTATATCGTATGGTAAACCTAAGAAAACGTCTGCTGATCTTTGCTGCCACATTAAATCGATCACGCCGTCGTTAACATAAACTTGAAATGCGTAATGACAAGGTGGTAAAACCATATCGCTTAGTTCAGCCGGGTTCCAAGCCGATACAATCATACGCCTGCTATCAGGTGTAAAATGTATAGCATTTACTAGATCTGCTAATTGATCTCTACCATTAAAATCGCGCCATTGCTTACCATAAACAGGGCCAAGCGTTTCATCTGTACGACCTGAGCGTTCATAGTCTGGTCTCCAGTACTTTACGCCATTATCTTCTAGATATTTTAGGTCTGTCCTACCGTTAAGGATCCATAGTAACTCAGTTCTTGCGGCGTTAAAAGATACTTTCTTACCCGTAAGAATTGGGAAACCAAGTGACATGTTATGTTCAATGCTTCTGCCAAACACACTTCTTGTTCCAGTTCCTGTACGATCTGTTTTGTTTCTTCCACTATGCAGAACTCCAGCCATAAGGAGTCTATATTCGTCTTCAATATTAATCATATTTAGATAAGGATTGTTTTAGTTTTTCTACGTAATTAGATGCATCTAAAAGCTCTTCTTGCAAGTGTTGCAACCACTTCTGAATGTCTTTGACATCTTCATCAAGTGTAACACCATACTTTTCATAACCTACATCTGATCTACTTACTAATTGATCCACTACTTTTTCAATAATAGGATCTCTAAAAGTTATTTCTTTTGTTTTCATTTGTTATATTTTTTATAATAGTACATGTAATATTCATACATTTTTTTCCATACTTCATTACGCTTTAACGGTTCGGGTGAGGGATTTGGATTACCTTTAATTTCTATAATTAAGAACCATGCAGCTGGTGCACCTCTAGTCTCAGGCTTAGGATATATTCTTATACCATTCTTTTGGCACCACATCCTTGCTATCTCTTCAATCTCGTCAGCATTGTATGCTCCCATCATTGATGCTTTAGCTCTAGGCATTACGTTTCCCAGGGCATTGAATGGCTTTCAGCTGGCGTGTGTGGTATGTAACAACCGCTTTTGTTTTCCCAAGTGAAATGACACTCAGCACCATTGATTCCTAAATTTTGAAACTTACATTTTAATACTTTAACCTTAACAGTGTTTGCCTCATAGTCTCTATGAACTAACAGTCCGTGATAACTAGCATCGTACCATTCGCCACCACCTTTAATGTTATACATTGTAGGTTCTTCTATCTTACCATCGTTACCTTTATACATTTTAGTAGGATGAGCTACAACAAATACAACTACATCATATTTCTTAGCAAAGATTTCTATCTTAGTTAAGTACTCCATGGTATACTTTGTTACATCATCACTTGATCCCTCACCTGTATCTCTAACTTTATTAAATGGATCTATTACTAATGCTTTAATACCTTTACGCTTTACTAGCTCAGCTCCTTTGCGAAGGACAGAGTCCAAAGTAAATCTTTCCATATCAATGTGAAAGTAATTGCTGTTGCAATGATCTGCTATCCTATTCCATTTTTCACCGCCAACATCCTCCTTCTGAGGCATGCCTTGCCAGTGTTTCCGCATTAGCTTATGAGCATGTAAAAAGGTTGGTACATTCTCAGGCGAAGCATACGCTGTCTTCCAACCATATTTTTGATTGTAACCCACAACCATTTGGTCGACAAAATCCGATTTACCGGAAGACGGAATGCCAGTGACAGTAATAAATTGACCGGTATAAGTTGAAAAGATATCATCAAAGTTTTGCAACCCCACTTGAAATCCTGGCGTAAAGCCGTTATTAACAAACTCGGTAATTTCGTCTTCGATATCCCTGAACGTTGTAACATTCTCCATCGGTACAGGCTTCGCTCCTGTAATACGCTGTGATAATTTTTCTTTTCCATGTTTTTGTAAGTATTCATTTGCATCTTTGCAATCTTCAAAGGTTGTTATAAAACAAACTTCCGATCCCAGACGTCTTATTAATTCTGTTTGCAATGCTAATCCCGCATCATCTGTATCTACAGCTAAGATAATCTTTTCTTTATCATCAAAGTAATCAATACAGTTGTCAAGATATTCTAAGTTGTTCTGACCTAGTGTTGCGCCGTTAGGCACTGATATAGCGTTTGTTATACCTGCTTCATGCAGTGCTAGAACATCCATCTCACCTTCAACTATCACACAGTATTCAAATCCAACTATTGAATCTATATTGTAGAATACTTTTTCAGCTCCTTTAACAAGCTTAAAATTCTTACGACCATCTCTATATTTAATGTTCGTTAATTCACCACCAGCAAAATAATTAAACTTAATAGCGTTCTCTTCCTTCTGTGTTTGGGGCATCCATTCTTTACCTTCAGTAACTTTTACATCTAATAAAGTTTGTCTTGATATTCCTCTACCTTCAAACCAGTTCACAACTGCTTCAGATAAAATAGAATCAACAAAAGACTTAGGCTTTTCATATACTTTTTCAGCCTTACCTTTACGCTTAAACGTATGTAGTTGGAATGGTTTGTTGCAGTTGTGACATGTACCAATACCCCGTTCCCAATCATAAGAAGCACACTTTGCTTTTACGTTCTTAGGTTTTCTATCATGAGAACACATAGGGCATACGCCTTGAGTCTTCTCTTCTAGCTTATGTACATTGTACTGGTCAATAACAAAGCCGTTAATTTCTTCTACCATTAGTTAAATACTCTTGATCTAATTACTTCTTTGTATTCAACTGGTGTATCCGGTTGTAACAAATCATACACGTGTTGTGTTAAATCAGTTACTTCACTTCTTAATTCAGCTATTTCAGATTCCCGTATAATAGCCATCTCGTGATAATATTCTAACATATTGTTCATATTTTATTTTTAGAGGTTAAAAAAGGGAGCATACATTTCTATATACTCCCGATAAATTTAATTTGATTAAGTTAATAATCTTTTACACATTCTATTGGCACCTAGAATGGTAAGTCATCTAGCACAGGTGGTGCTGCTTTTGCTTCAGCTTGATTAGCTGGTTCTCCATCTCTTGGAGCTGTTGCTACATTCGTTCCATTAGTCCATACAACTTTTACATTACCTAAATAAACTTTGTCAGTCTTTGCTTCACGCTCTTCTTTAGATTGTTCTACAATGATAGGTCCATTGTCCCCATAGTTTCCTAGTTCGTCATTGATTGTAATAGTAATAGGTAAGTACTTACCTTTTTTCCCGTGATAGATCTTATCCTTTGGGATGTTGTTTAAATTGATGTTTGCTTTAATAATTGAAGCCATAGTTAATAAGTTTGTAATTGGTTAAACATTCTTTTTAATTGTTCTTTTGTCGCGCCCGTGTTTCGTCGAATGTTATCAACGGCTTTTACATGAGTTTGGTTGGTGTAGAAATTATCTACTTTCGTTGTTACTCCAGTTACGGAGCAGGTTCTTTTTTTAGTTCTTCTCATTTTAAATAATTTAATTAGATTCATATATATTATCGATTGGTATTCGTATTGTGTCTGCAACTATAACGTATCAGTCTTAACATAATCTTTTAGATCAAATAGTGGATCATTAATAAGTAGTTCATAAGCTTCCATTGCTTCAATAACTTTCTGTTCACCTTTGCTATAAAACTCATCAGAGCAATCATAAATAGCTATTTGTTGTGTCTTCTTACATATTACAAGGAAGACTAAATCATAGCCAAAGATCTCTCTATAGATGTAAGCTTGGCTATCATAATTATATATGTTAGCAGACTTTCTAAACCGGTTTATATCTCCTGTTGTTTTTATATCAACGATTAATCCTTGGTCTTTGTTAATGCAATCTGCTTTACCTTTCCACCATGTACCATTGATTTCTTTAATACCAGGCTCTTCATATATAATATCCTTACCCAACAATAATGATTGGCATACGCTGTTGTTTTGGATCTTGCGTATCATTTCATCGCACTTATCCGCTTCCTTACGTGTTATCATCATATTGTCACCATTGTTCTTTACATCTTCTTTATAGCCTTTTGTGACTCTACTTGATGCTTCAGATATAGGGTAATTCTTTTCTAGTTTTTCAGGTTCTAGTATAGCTGTATGGACATATCCACCTAAAATAAAATTGATGTTCATTTCAGATGGTTTTCCAAACTGCTCAGGATCATTTAGTAATTTATATATATCTGAATTAGATCTATATTGTTTACCTACGCCATCATAATATTCAGCGTCATCTCTAAGTAATTTTATTACTTTTTTCTGTTCAGCTTTAGTCATTAAAGTGTTTCAGTTTTAATTGGTGTAGCCTCTTCTAAAGCTTTCTTTATTTCCTTACTAAGGTCATATTTACCGGCTATAGCTGTTAGATCACCACCACCTTCAATAAACTTCACTGCTTTAGCATATAAAGGATCTTTCTTAGATGTAAGAGTTACTTTAGCTGTTTTGCCTGAGTGATCGTTAGATGCGTCGGCGTCTGCCGTGTCATCAATCAATAACAAATTACCAAGCGCATATTTTTTACCATAACTCGAGGCTGCTCCAAACTTCTGAGGCATGGACATTCCCTTCGACATCAGGTCGACACCCACGATAGCATCAGAGTGTATAGCATCGTCAGATTCTGCATCTAATATGCTTGCTGTTGACTTTAAAATTGGAGGATCAAAAGAGATCATCTCTTCATTAATAGTTACAGTTACTTTCTCATTATCTAAGAAAGGTTTTATAGCCTCGAGTATATCTTCTGCAGCACGGTAATTGTATTTACCAAACCCATTGTATCTGGATTTTTTAGCTTTAAGATTAACCTGAATGTTGGCTAATTTCATTTTTAAATTTGATTTCATTTTATATAGTAATTTATTGGTTTAAAATTTGCGAACTTTCTATATATATATAATCACACGTTTTTAAAGAAAGCTACAGTTTATTTTTGTTTACAACTTACAGTAAATCAGGTAGTTGCAAATCATTTGTTTTATTTATTAATTTATCTAAAGCTTCGCGCTTTATTTCAGAGATTCTGACGCCCTTCATTTTGTATGATCCTTCAATACCAAATACATCACATATTTCTACAGCATTATGTTTCTTACAGTCAAGTCCAAAAGACAATCTTAATACATCAGATTCACGCTCAGTTAAATGCTTATCGAGTAAAGCTAGTAGATAACTATTTATTAAATCTACATTATAACCCTCGGTTTCATCGGGTAATTCAATTTCATAATCGCTACCCTCTTCGTTATTAACTTTAAAGTCTCCTATGTACATTGATTTAGATTTGTTAAGTAAAGTATTAACAACAGGATTATCTGCTTTTTTACGTATCTCGTTGATCTTCCACTCAGGAACTTTTATATCTCCCATGTTTGCATTTATATAACGTCTGATCGTCCCTTTAATTCTTTTAGATAGGAATGATTTTAAAGTCTGTTCAATGTTATTAGACAGTCCTAGTATTTCCCAATCAATTTTGTCTACAGCATTTATTAATCCTATGTGTCCGGCTTGTATAAGATCATTGATAGATAATATACCGATAGCTTGATGAGAACTTGCAAACTTTCTCGCTAAATTTTCAGTGAGTGGCATGAATTTAACTATTAAATCGTCTCTGTTTAGTTTTTCATACCCGATGTTAGGTACATTGCTCAGTGTTTGTTGTAAATCTTTATGGTATATTACATAGTTATTTATATTATATCTCTTCATTGTTTATTTTATTATAAGCTTTAGTCATAGCCTCGTTGTTTGCATAGTAGATTGAATTTATTTTAAGCATCCACTCGTTAAATTTTTCTATTTTAGATATAGGATAGTTTATATCTTCATGGTATTTATCATTAGAATTCATATTGTTAGTAACTTTATTTAGATGTGAGTAGTTATGTCGTTCAAATGCGTAATTATATATATGTACATTAATAAGTAGTTTAATTTATTTTTATAAAAATATAACATCTAGTTTAAATATACACATAATAATTTAGCCGGGGTATTTTTTATTCTTGTCCTCCAGCTTTTTAATTGCTGCAAATACATTTGCTGCGTTAATATAATCTTCACCTCGTTCATAATGTCTTAACAACAAATGTAACTCATTTAATTGTGTTTCATTATCCGGTAACTCATCTATAAATTCAGAGTTCATAGCTTTAGTATCTGCATCAATGCGCTCAAAGAACCTCTTCACAATCACATCAGCAAGTTTTTCCATATTTTTTTCAGTCATAGTTTATTTTTAGTGAAATATTAATCCTACTTTTTTACTTTTTGAGTACCACTTCGTTGCATTTAAGTCATAATCCGAGCTATCAACATAGCCAGCAGCGTTAAGATCAAGAGAGCTACTAAAAATTTTAGTGTGTCTATCGTGTTTTTCATTTATCAAATGTTTTTGTTTGCCTGAGTCGCTAAATATTATATCATAATTCTCAGGTAATTCGGTTTTTTTGATCATATCGATCATGTTTGTGTAGCTGTAAAAGCGTACACCAGGATTGTGTATAGCAACCGCAATCCATTTGTTTAAGTATGCTTTAGAGTAATAATCTCCTGAGTCATGGACTCTAACATAGTTAGGTTTCTTACGTCTGATCTCATCATTAACAGCGTCAACAAACTTATCAGTCTTGCTTAACTGATAGCGAGCTTCAAATGCTGGTTGAACATTAGACCAGATGTATGCTCCCTTCTTTGCATAACAAAACTTAACACAAGCATCAGCCATAGGGCATGTTAGTTTACCACTAGCGGATTTGTATGCTGGTATACCGAAGTTCATCAGCTTAACACCGAAGTGTTTAGAGGTCTTTTTTATCTTTGAATTTTGTGTAAGTAAGTTCATATCTATTCTGTAGTTTTAAATACTGATTCAATTGCTTTTTCAATAGTCATTTGTAATTCATCCATTTCATTAAATGTTATGTTATCAGCTATGATTTGATTGCCGTAGTCAAGACTAAAATCAATATCGTAGTTGCCTGAGTCTTCAAAATTAAACTCTCTTAATGCGTCATTAATAGCATCACAAAGATGAGAGTATTGATCTTCAGTTAGTTCTGGTTTGTTTACATCTTCAAGCTGTCGTTTATTAAGTGCAACTTGTGATCTGTATTCGTCAGTAGTTTTTTCTGCCTCAAGTAATTGAGCTGTTAATACTAATAATTGTGCGTCTAATTCTTCTCTAGTTTTTTCCATTATATTATATTTAGTTTGTTATTCAATTATATTATCTTTAAGTAGTCGTATTTAGTCTGCAACCGTTTGATATTTGTCTTTGATCTCATATACTAAGAACCTACCGAATGATGTTGCGGTTTGTAATCCTCTCCATACATACAACGGTACACTGTGGTAAGTATAACCACTACCGCTTTTCCACATTACATATAATTGTTTTGCTTCATGCCCATAGTTAGCGTAAGCTATTGCTTCGGATTCTACTACTAAAATTTCTGTTTTTACTCTTCCCATTTTACATTTATTTAAATTAGTAACTAGTGAGGGAATCGAACCCTCAGTGCATTGATATTTTAAATTGTATCACACACGCCACGTCTAGCTGGTTACTCGCTGGTTTCCTCCTTGGACATTTAACATCACAATAACAGTGATCACGAGTTTTCGGTTTAATCGAACTGCTTATGCAAAGTGTATAGCATTTCTTTGTTTACATTAGCACAATGTTTTTTTGCGTCAATATAATAATTACGGTACGCAGCTACAGAATCGCCATCAACTTTGTATTCGTCGGGCATACACTGTGGCATATCAGTTAAGCCAGTGTCAAAGATCGGACCCGGTGTTTTAGATAGTACATCTTCACATTTAGTTATAGTTAAATGTTTCTTACCGTATCGCTTAGTGTATTCGTCGCCAAGAGCTAACATGTGGTAGTATAGCCATGCATAGTTTTGTAGTGATTGTCGTGCCCACACCGCAGAGGGGTGATTCTTATGTGTTAACTTATAAGGTACATCGATTTCACTATCAAGCATGTGATGAGCAGAGCATAGTAATTGAGCTGACTCAAGTATCATCTTGACAACGTGTTTGTTGTATTGTTTTTCGGCAGCGACTACAGGATCGCTATTTAAATAAAATATATTCATAGTTAATTATTTACGGATAGCGTAAGCTGCACCTCGTGCGCAGTCTTGTAATAGTTTAATAAGTTTTTTCATCTTGAATAAATTGTGTTAGTAATTCAGTTAGTGAGTCGGTGGCGTCATTGCCAAGTACTTTTTTAAAATCATCTGAATAGAATTCAGTGAAGTGAGCGAGTTGATAGATTGTTTCATAGTGATCATTTGGTATTGTCATAGTATTAGTATTTAGTTTCGCTTATATTATCGATCGGTGGTCGTGTTTCATCTGCATCTTTACCACACCAACCACAAGGTAGCAATAGTATCATTATTAATATAAGTAATATTTCTAGCTGGTATATTTCCCAGAAATTCTTTAAGCTATGTAGTTTTGTATATTTCATAATTATTCTTTTAAGTAAGTTAATCCTTTATAGTTGAACCACTTTGATACACCATTACTTTCACTGGATTCGTCATAAATATATCCAAAGGAGTTAGGTAGTTCTCCCACTCTGTAAGCTCGGTATTTAATATCATTTACTTTAACATCTTGATTTACTCGATTTGTTTTAATAGCTGTCTCTTATACACATCTCCGAGCCCACGAGACGGACTCCTATCT
>OJEP01000396.1_pt1 | contig 12550 bp, 1 predicted proteins | sample 1593761 | NCBI WGS metagenome assembly OJEP01 (sample SAMN05416783, study PRJEB24817) | seawater metagenome | isolation source: Sea water | place: Canada:Atlantic | collected 2013-11
AGAGACAGGATTAGAATACAGAGGTTATGATAGCTCTGGTATTATGATGTTTGACGGTAAAAATGTTTTACTATCAAAAACAAAGGGAAAGGTTTCTGACCTTGAGGCTATTACAGAAAACGAAAAAGAAAGAAAAGTTGGCCAAATAGGAATTGGTCATACGCGTTGGGCAACTCATGGGGTTCCCAATGATATTAATTCTCACCCACATACTTCACAATCAGGTAATTTAGTAATAGTTCATAACGGAATTATAGAAAATTATGATGCGCTTAGAAAAGAGTTAATATCTAGAGGATATGTTTTTAAAAGTGATACAGATACTGAAGTTTTAATTAATTTAATAGAAGAGGTTAAGAAAAACGAACAATGTATGTTAGGTAAAGCTGTACAAATGGCTTTAAATAATGTTATTGGTGCGTATGCGATTGCTGTTTTTGATCAAACAAAGCCAGACGAGATAATTGTTGCACGTTTAGGAAGCCCAATTGCAATTGGAATTGGTAAAGAAAATTCTGAGTTTTTTATAGCTTCTGATGCATCCCCTTTTATAGAATACACAAAAAATGCTGTTTATTTAGAAGATGAGGAGTTAGCAATTATTAAGGTAGGAAGAGAGATAAAGGTTCGTAAAATTAAAGATGATATTCGTGTTGATGCGAACGTTCAAAAACTTAAATTAAGTTTAGATCAAATAGAAAAAGGAGGGTATGATAATTTTATGCTTAAAGAAATACATGAGCAACCTAAAGCAATTATAGATACCTACCGTGGAAGAATGCTTGCTGATCAAGGTATTATAAGGATGTCTGGTATAGATGATCATATTAATAAGTTTTTAAATGCAGATAGAATTATTATTATTGCTTGTGGTACTTCTTGGCATGCTGGTTTAGTAGGAGAATATCTTATTGAAGATAAAGCACGTATACCGGTTGAAGTAGAGTACGCGTCAGAATTTAGGTATAGAAACCCCGTAATTACATCAAAAGATGTGGTGATTGCAATTTCGCAATCTGGTGAAACGGCAGATACATTAGCAGCAATAAAATTAGCAAAATCTAAAGGAGCATTTGTTTTTGGTATTTGTAATGTAGTTGGTTCTTCTATCGCTAGAGAGACACATGCAGGCGCTTATACACACGCAGGGCCAGAAATTGGAGTTGCTTCTACGAAAGCGTTTACAACACAAATTACAGTATTAACTTTAATTGCGTTAAAACTAGCTTCTAAAAAAGGAGAGATTTCTAAGCCAAATCTTATGGCGTTTATGCAAGAAATGCAGTTAATACCTAAGAAAATTGAAACTTTATTAAAGATAGATGATAAGGTAAAAGAGATTGCAGCAGTTTACAAAGATGCTAAAAATTGCTTGTATTTAGGTAGAGGTTTTAATTTTCCTGTAGCTTTAGAAGGTGCTTTAAAATTAAAAGAGATTTCATACATTCATGCAGAAGGCTATCCTGCGGCAGAAATGAAACATGGGCCAATTGCTTTGATTGATGAAAATATGCCAATTTTTGTGATTGCAACAAATAAAGGACACTACGAAAAAGTTGTAAGTAATATTCAAGAAATAAAATCGAGATCAGGTAAAATTATAGCAATTGTTACAGAGGGAGATACTCAGGTGAAAGAAATTGCTGATCATGTAATTGAAATTCCAGAAACAGAGGAAGCCTTGGCGCCTTTACTAACAACAATTCCTTTTCAGTTATTGTCTTATCATATTGCAGTAATGTTAAATAAGAATGTAGATCAACCTAGAAACCTAGCGAAATCTGTTACAGTGGAGTAAGGTTAAGTGTTCGTTACTCTTACCCTAAAATGTACACTACTAGAACGAAACTTCACAAATTGTACTCCAAATTAAATTTCAAAAACTCAATAATACTAGGGGTAAGTTCCATAAGGTTCTTACCCTTTTTGTTATACTTTAATTCTTAAATACAAAAATTATATTAAAAAGGTGATTTGATATAAAAACCATTCACTTCCTAATCTTAGGTTGTAATTAAAATTATTTCACCTCTATTTGATTTAGAAAGATGTCCCAAATTTTCAATAAGGAGGGGTTAAAAACGCCTCGTGATAATGGGTTTAAAAACAATTAAGTTCATTCCTTATAAAAAAGGTTTACTTCATAAATAACGCATGACTAGAGAGAATATCGTTACGATTTCTAGACCTTTAATTGAAATTATAAGTACGTTTTACAATAAATAATGATTTCATTTTTGATCGTGATTAAATAAATTATTGCCCATTTATTGCCCATTTTTTACTCGTTTTTACACTACTCTCGATTTAGTAAATATTTTTTATTACTTTCGTTTTAGAATTAGTTTTTGTTCGCAGAGTTGCAAATTAATTTGAGTACTTATTTGTTCCAAATAACAAAAAGGTACAAATGTTTATCCTTAATTTAACTACCCTTTGACACAAATTTTATCTTTACAATATCGTTAAATATAATTACCATGAAAAAAAATTTACTCATTTTAGCATTATCATTTTTTACGTTATCAGTTTTTTCGCAAGGAGCAACCATATCAACAGCGTTAGCCATAGATGCAACCAATACATCTGCAACTATTACTTTTAGCGAAGCAGTGTTTAAATCAGATGGATTAACACAATTAACAGCAACGGAACTTGTACCAACTATCGCTTTAGGAACAGCTACATTGACTAGCTATACTGTTTCAACCACAGATGATACAACATTTTTATTTGCATTAACTTTATCAGGTACATCGGATGGTGCAGAAGTTCTTACACTCACGGGAACAGTTTATGATAGTGTGATTAATGTTACAGCTATTTCACCAACGGTTTCGTTTAATAATTTAAGTAGTGATTTAACACCACCAGTACTTACGGAGGTAACAGTAATTGTTACACCAGGAAATTCCGCTACACCTAGTTATGTGTTTAATACTGACGAAGCAGGAACAATCACGAGTAGTTTAGGGTTCTCTACGGCTACAAATGCATTTATAGGAAATAACACAATTACTTTTAACACTTTAGCTGATGGAAATTATTCAGGAGAAACTTTAACAGTAACTAATCTAAATAATCTTGCTAATATTTTAACACTTCCAGACTTTTCTATAGATACAACGCTTCCAGTAATAACTTTAATAGGAGCGAATCCACAGAGCATTGAATTAGGAACTGCTTATAGTGAATTAGGCGCTACTGCCACAGACAATATAGATGGTGATATTACCGCAAGTATCAGTATAGATGCCACCGCTGTGAATGTGAATACTGCAGGAGATTACACGGTTACTTATAACGTTAGTGATGCAGCAGGAAATGCATCAGCAGAGCTAGTAAGAACGATAACGGTTAGTGCAGCAGAGACACCTATTGTTTTTGATGATTTTGAAGGAAATGGAAATATTACTACTTGGACAGATGATAATTGCGGAATGGATCTACAATTTGCAAACCCATATATGGATGCTTTAAATAATTCTGATACTGTATTAGAATACAACGATACTGGAGGACAATATGCTAACGTGCGTTTTGATAAAGATTCTAACTTCGATTTAACAGGCGGTAATAGTATTTTTAAGCTTAAAATATATGTACCTTCAGTTACTGTTGCAGGAAGTCAAACAAATCAAATTTCATTAAAATTACAAGATGGTACTGATACTTTTCCATGGGCTCTTCAATCAGAAATTATTAAAACTATTGCTTTAGATACTTGGCAAGAAATTATTTTTGATTTTGAAAACGATGTTATTGCTGGTTCACCAAATCCATTAAGTAGGACTGATTTTAATAGAGTTGTATTACAAGTAAATTCAGAAAACAATACTGATACTGTCATTGCTTATTTAGATGATTTGTCATATGGTTTGGCAGCAGAAGATACCGATCCAATTGTAAATGATAAAATTGTTACTCTAGCCGTTTCAGAGACAACTATTGCAGAAAATGAAAGTTTTACAGTTAGTGCAAGTATAAGTTCGGCGCACTCAACGGATATTGTTATCGATTTTACAAACGTAGGTGATGCAAAACACGGTAAAGATTATAAAAGTGACGCCACGCTTAGAATAACAACACTCGCTGGAGGTAATGGTTATGGTGGTTCAGCTACCCAACTTGCAAGCCCGAGAGGAGTTTTTGTAGACAATTCAGGGAATTTATATGTTGCGGATATTGGTAATGGTAGGGTTCAAAAGTTTACACCTGGGGTTGATGAAGGGATAACATTGATCCAAAATTTAGATCAGCCTCATGATGTTTCTGTAGATGCAGATGGAAATATCTACGTTTTAGAAAGTGGGAATAATAGGGTATCAAAATGGGCTTCAGACGGTAGCTCTTTAGGAGTTGCTGCAGGTGGAAATGGTGAAGGGAGCAAACCCGATCAGTTTTGGAGCGCTCAAGGTTTATTTGTAGATACCATGGGTAATGTTTATGTTGCAGATAGAGAAAATAATCGTGTTCAAAAATGGGCACCTGAAGCTACTGAAGGGATTACCGTAGCGGGAGGTTATGGATCTGGCTGGCAATTAAATCAAATCTCACCAACAGATATTTTTGTAGATTTGCAAGGTAACATATATATTGCTAATGAAGGGTACGGTAGAATCCAAAAATGGGCACCTGGTGCTACTCAAAGTGAAATAATACTTGAAAATTTAAACTCGCCAATTGGCATATTTTTAGATGTAATTGGAAATATGTACGTTATGGAGAGCGGAAATCATACTGTAAAAAAATATCTTCCAAGATCTACTTTTGGAGTAGTCGTTGCAGGAGGTGCTCGTGGAACTGGAGCTGACGAATTAAATTATCCTCGGGGATTAGCTATTGATGATATAGGAAACATCTTCGTTGCAGATACTAATAATGAACGTATTCAAAAGTATGACACTTCACCACAGTTGGTAATTGTAGCAGGTGAAACATCAGCATCTTCACTTTTCTCAGGAATAGTAGATACCAGCGATGAAAATGATGAAACAATTATTTTAAACCCTACAATAACGAATGCGGTTTTAGCGAGTTCAGCGGAATTAACGGTTAATTTAACAGACATTAATGATGCACCATCGGTTACATTCACTTTTAGTGAAGCTAGTATTAAAGAAAATTCAATTACAGATGTAACACTTACGGCAACTTTATCATCCGTTTCTGGAAAGCCTGTTGAGATGGTTTTCACGATGGAAGGAACCGCAGTAGAAGACACAGATTATGTATTAAGTAGTAAAACAATTACGATTCCAGCAAATTCACTTTCAGGAACCATTACTGTTTCTACAAGTACGATTGCTGCAGATATTTTAGTTGAAGTAATGGATACTATTATATTTAATGTAGAAACAATTTCCAATGCGACAGCTGCAGAAGAAAGTGCTATTTTATTTTTAGAAAGCATTGAAAATCCTGAAGTAGTACTTACTGTTTCACAAGAAAGTATTGCAGAAAACGAAACCTTTAATGTAATTGCAACTTTAGATGCTGCGGCTTCAAAAGATGTTATTATTAACCTAAATTCTGCAGGTGTTGCAAAATACAATTCAGATTTTACAAGTAACTCAGAGGTAAGAATAACAACAGTAGCAGGTGACGGTTCGGATAATGATCCAAGTGTAAGTGCTAGATACCCTAGAGGTAATTATGTAGACGACGCAGGGAATTTATATGTTGCACAAATGTGGGATGGTTATATTAAAAAATATGCACCTGGAGATCTCATAGGAGAAATATTAATAACTGGTCTTAATCAACCGATAGATGTATCCGTAGCTGTAAATGGAGATATTTATGTTTTAGAAGAAGGAGCTCATAAGGTTACAAAATGGAGTTCAGATGGCTCTGGTGGCACTGTTGTAGCAGGAGGTAATAGTTATGGGTCAGAATTAAATCAATTATACAATCCAACAGGTTTCTTTATAGATACGGCTGGTAATATTTACATAGCAGATTCACAGAATCATCGTATTCAAAAATGGGCACCTGGAGCTACTGAAGGTGTAACTGTAGCGGGAGGTAATGGAGAAGGTGGAGAATTAAATAAATTAGGTAATCCTAGAGGTGTAACTTTAGATTCGCAAGGCAACATATATGTTGCTGATGGGTATTATGGTAGAATTCAAAAATGGGCACCTGGAGCAATTCAAGGAACAACAGTTCTTAATGGATTAAACTATACAACTGATATTTTTGTAGATGCTGTTGGTAATCTGTATGTTTTGGAGGCATCTGGCCATGTTTTGAAAAAATACTCACCTAATTCATCTACTGGGATAATAGTTGCAGGAGGTGAGCGTGGAAGTAGTGCTAATAATTTAAATCAGCCAGAAAACTTCTTTGTTGATGAAATAGGGAATATTTATGTATCAGATTCAGATAATCACCGTGTTCAAAAATATGTTATTTCACCACAGTTAGTAGTTAAAGCAGGTGAAACTGTAGCTGAATTGTTGTTTTCTGGACTAGAAGATACAAGGAATGAGGATGATGAAACAATTATTTTAAATACGAATATAACTAATGGTATTTTGGCCAGTACAGATGCACTATCTGTAAAATTAACAGATAGTTCGGAAGTACCAACGCTTAAATTTGAATTTAATGAAGATAAAATTACTGAAACCTCAATCACAGATGTAACACTTACTGCAACTTTGTCTGCAGTTTCTGGAAAAGAGGTTATAGTTGAATTTACAATGGGAGGTACTGCAGAAGAACTTATAGATTATAAATTAAGTAGTAAAATAATTACCATTCCGGCAGACTCACCTACAGGTGCCATTACTATTTCTACAGCAGAGATAGTAGCAGACGGTGCCGTAGAGGTGTTGGACACTATTATATTTACAGTTAAAGATATTACAAACGCAACAGCAGAAACAGACAGTGCTACCTTATTTTTAGAAAGTAATGAAAGCCCTAATGTAGTGCTTTCAGCTTCACGAGAAACGATAGCAGAACACGAAACCTTTAATATTGTGGCAACTTTAGATGCCGCAACTTCAAAAGATGTTGTTGTTGGTCTAAAATCTATTGGTACTGCTATATATGATGCAGATTTTAAAAGAAACTCTGTTATTGAAATTCAAACAGTAGCCGGTGGGAACGGTTACGGGAGCGCTAAAAATCAAGTAGCAAGACCAGCGGGCTTATTTATTACCGCTGATGGGACTCTATATGTTTCTGATCGTGCGAATGAAAGGATTCAAAAATGGACTCCTGGAGCTAAGGAGGGTCAAGAGGTAATAAGAGCTGATGGTAATAATTGGGGAGATATGAGAGATGTTTTTGTTGATGCTTCCGGGAATATTTACTATTTAGGACACTATGGTCGATCTATTTTTAAAATTCCAGAGGGAACTAATAGCACCGAGATTGTTGCAGGTGGTAATGAGTACGGTCAAGCATTAAATCAGTTAGCAGAAGCCCAATCTTTTTTAGTTGATTCAGAAGGAAATATCTTTATTGCTGATACAGATAATGATCGAATTCAAAAATGGCGACCCGGAGCTACTGAGGGAGTTACCGTAGCAGGAGGAAATGGAAATGGAGATGCTTCTAACCAATTATCACGTCCAAGTGGTGTTGCTTTGGATTCAGATGGAAATTTAATAATACTAAGTCGTGATAATCGTAAAATTATAAAATGGGTACCTGGCGAAGAGACAGGAGAAACATTGATTGATTTTAATGAATTAGATAATCAACAAAATCAACTAAGTAATAACTATAATAATTATACAGAGCCAAGGGATATTCAAATTGATTCGGAAGGAAATATTTTTGTTTTAATTGGCTTTAATGACAATAATGGGAGTTGGTCATTTGGTATACAAAAACATGATAAAACATCCTATGAATCAACTTTGGTTGTTGCGTCAAATGGCCGTGGTTCTCAACAAGATCAGTTGAATGAAGCTCAGCATTTTGCATTTGATGCTTTGGGGAATCTTTATATATCAGATGAAGGCAATAATCGTATACAGAAATATGAGTTTAGTTTGCAAGTAAAAGTAAAAGCAGGTGAGACTGCTGGTACACTGATTATTGCAGGTATAGAGGATGAGTTAAATGATGAGGGTGAAGAGTTAATTGTATTCACCAAAACATTGGCTAGTAATGCTAAATTAAACGATACAGATGAATTATCGATCGTCTTAAGAGATAACAGGATAACAATGACGCTTCAAGATAGTCCGTTTTTAGGCTTATCTGAAGGTGCTGTTTCTTGGGGAGATTATGATAAAGATGGAGATAAAGATGTTGCTGTTATGGGACAAAGTAGTTCTCTTGGAGCTGTTACCATACTATATCAAAATAATGCAGGAGTATTTGAGAATACCGAACAAAACTTTGTAAATGTATTTGGTGGAGATATTACCTGGGTAGATTTAAATAAAGATGGGTACATAGATTTGGTGGTTTCTGGTTATGACGGGGTATTAACAAAACCCTCAACAAAAGTGTATATAAATACCATTGTAGGGCCTTCAAATATTTTTATTGAACCATCTGAAGGATACGAATTACCACAATTATTCTCAACTAAAATGGCTTGGGGAGATTTAGATAATGATGGTGATATTGATTTAGCAATTGCAGGTCAAGATGCAGAAGATAATTTTGTTTTTAATGTGTATTTTAAAGATGATACTACAAATAACTATATAAAAGACGATGGATTTGGTTATGGTGGAGAAGGTTTTATTAATGGTGATCTTAAAATAGTAGACAGAGATTTAGATGGAGATAATGATATTATTTATACTGGAGAAAATAGAAATGGCGAGGCTACAGGAGGTACTATTTTTAACACCTATATAACAGCTACTAATAATTATGACAACTATTATAATAATAATACTCCGAGGTTAAAAAATTCTGCGATTGAAGTAGCAAAATTATCAGTAGCGAGTAATAATATTTCTGTGCTATCAAGTGGAGAAGATAACGATGGTGCTATAAAATTATTCTTGGATGATTATGAAATTGGAGGTACTAATATGTATGGTACTGAGAGTGTTTTTCCAACACTAAAGAAAGGAGATATTGCTGTAGCAGATTATAACAATGATGGTAAAAATGATATTTTATTTACAGGGGAAAATCTATCAGGAGTACCTGTAACGAAATTATTTAAGCAAGTAAATCAAGATGTTGCAATTCCAGAAAGTTATGATTTTAAAGATTCCGGAATTGAACTGATAGGCTTAAGAGCATCTACTGCAAATTGGGTAGATTATGACATGGATGGCGATTTAGATTTGTTTTTAACAGGAGTTGGAGAATCAGGTGCTGAGACTTTATTATATCAAACCGAAGTTGCAAATAAGAAAAATAATGCTCCATCTCAAATTACAGGTTTAGAGCTAGTAGATTTAGGAAACGGAAACGTCCGTTTTAATTGGGATTTACCTGAAGATGATTATGCTACCAACCTAGGATATGTAATAAGAGTAGGGACAACTCCTGGAGGAACAGAATTATCAAATACAGAAAGTGATTTAGTAACAGGTGAACGCCTTATTTCGAAGGCACCTCCTATCTATAATAACTTTTATGACATGCAGTTAGACCCTGGAAATTACTATTGGTCTGTGCAGGCTGTAGATCCAGGACTAAAAGGGGGTGTCTTTTCAGATGAAAATGCGTTTACCCTAGTGTATGAATGGAAAATATTAAACCAAGGAGGTATTGTAGACAGAACTGTTGGTGGTGTTAATGATCCAGTTATAAAATTAGGAGATGTTGATAATGACGATGATTTAGATATAATCTATGGTTCAAAATCAAATGGTAATGCGCAATTACTAAAATATGATGGGACACAATTAATAAGAGATGATAATAGTCCATTACAATATATTAGTAACGTTACAAATACTGAAGTAGGCGATATTAATGGAGATGGAATTGCAGATATTTTAGTAAATACGGCAAATGGTTCAAATTATGACTTAAATATTTATTTAAGTTCAGATTCAGCAGAACCGAATCCAGAGAATTCAGATTACAATCGACTATACGTTGGAGAAGGTTTGTTCAACGCAAAGGCTAGAATTGTAGATTTAAATAATGATGGACAGGCAGAAATATTTTTGGTAGGAATGTCTTCTAGTTCATTATCAGGAGTTCCAAAATTATACTTATACGAGTATAATGTTTCTCCTGCGAACGGTGATGGTTATTTTGTATTAAATGATGTATCTGATCAAATAGCTGCATTGCAATATGCTTCCTATGATTTAGGAGATGTAGATAATGACCAAGATATTGATTTTGTTATAAGTGGTTTTAGTGCTCAAAATGGTTCTAAAACTTTTGTTTATGAAAATATAACAGAATTAGGGGGAGAATTTACACTAGAACAAACCAGTAATAATTTAGTAGCTGTTAAAAATGGAACAACAGATTTTATTGATTTCGATGGTGATGGCGATTTAGATGCTGTATTTACCGGAGAAAGTAAAGATGGCGATGTTTTTGAAATTTACATGAATACTATAAACGATGGTAATGCTACATTCTCAAAATTACCAAATAGTTTAGCCCCTATGAGAGAGGGTAAAATTGATTTAGGAGATTTTAATGGAGATGGATATGCAGATTTATTGTATTCTGGGACTTTTTCTGGAAGTGGAGATATTACGAAGCTAAATGAATATGATTCGGATACAAAAACATATGTAGACAGTGCATTTGATGTTAGCGATATTATTAAGGCAGAAGTAGAGTTTGGTGACTTGGACGGTGATGGTGATTTAGATTTTGTAATTGCTGGTAAAAGCAATGAAACAGATCAATATGGAAATGCTAGTAACGATAATATTTTCAGGACTTATATTAATGTTCGAAATCAATCTGCAACTGTTTTAGCAAGTAAAAGCTCTTTTAAGAGACCGGAATACAAAGGGAAGAATGCAAATAAGTATGTTTCAAAACAGAACTTTACGGTAAACGCTCCTCCATCTGCTCCAGTCATTAATGATATTGTTTTCTTAGAGGGAGCTGAAGGTTCGGTAGATATTCCATTAGAATTTACCTGGGATGCAGCTACAGATGACAATACACCAAGCATAGGTTTAACATATGCTCTTAAAATTGGAACTACTGCTGGGGGTGAAGAGATTATGTCTTCAAATTCGAATGCTAACGGAGTTAAAAAAGATGCTGAAAAAGGGAATGTTGAACACAATTTAAAGTGGAAATTAAGCTTGCCAGAGGGGACTTATTATTGGTCGGTTCAGGCTGTTGATGCTTCTTATTCTGGTTCTAAATTTTCAGATCCAGTTCAGTTTAAAGTAGCTGCTTCGGGTATTGATACTGATAGTGATGGAGATGGTATTGAAAATGATTTAGATGAGTGTCCGGATACTCCAAAAGGAGATGCAGTTGATGAAAAAGGTTGTAGTGTCAATGCTACATTAGGGGATAGTAATGGGGATACTTCAGTAAATGTTACAGATTTAGTAGTATCTGTAAATTATATTTTAACAAATGGAACGTCGCCTTTTGTTTTTAAAGCTGGTGATGTTAATAATGATGGTTTAATAGACGTAAGAGATATCGTAGGTATTGTTGATATTATTTTATCAGAAACATCAGCTAAAAACAGTAATTCTGATAAAGCAACACCTTATTATTCAAACACACCAATTGGAGATGCGTTATTTTCTTGGGAAGGCAACGACTTATATGTTTCAACAGATAAAGAAATAGCAGGAATGCAGTTGGTCTTTGATAAAGAATTTAGTTATAAAGTTTCTGAAAATTTAGAAAACTTTAATACACTAAACTTTGGGAAAGGCAGTGATAATACACTTATGATATACAGTTTTAGTGAAACTTCAATCATACCCGGGAAAACGAAATTATTAACTAAGTTTGAAGACAAAACTGTAAATTTAAATGTTAAAAAATCTGCGGCAGGTGCGCTAAAAGGATTAACATTGGCTGTTAAGTTTACACCTAGTATTCTTAATCAATTAGAAGCATTTATACTAGGCCCTAACCCTTCAAGTGGTCAAATGAATTTATTTTATAATGTACCTAAAGAAACAGATATGCTTCTTTTAGATGTATATAATGTAAGTGGGAAAAAGGTTTGGTCTAGTGATAAAATTAAGACGATTGAAGGTACGCAAAGAACACCTCTTAATCTTTCTTTTTTATCGGATGGTTTTTACTTTATTCGTGTAAACCAATATAGTAAAGGAGTATTGCAGCAAAACGAAGTGAAACGATTAATAATAAAAAAATAATTTTGAAGTTAAAATCATTTTTATGGGCGCTACCTTTTCTTATTTTCTCTAGTGAAATTTTATCACAAAATGAACTTAGAGTACAATCGGAAAATGTAGCATACTCCACAGTATTTGAATTAGGTGTTTCATTGGATAATACCGATTTAATCGCGGCAATTCAATTTGATTTAACTTATGATGTTAGTAAGTTTAATTTACTAACAGATCATAGTTTAACAAGTAGAAAAGCTGTCTCTTATACACATCTCCGAGCCCACGAGACGGACTCCTATCTC
>OJEP01000404.1_pt1 | contig 12310 bp, 19 predicted proteins | sample 1593761 | NCBI WGS metagenome assembly OJEP01 (sample SAMN05416783, study PRJEB24817) | seawater metagenome | isolation source: Sea water | place: Canada:Atlantic | collected 2013-11
CGACGGGCGCCATGTTGACCTGGTATTGTTTCGATTTTACATTTAGTGTCAATTGCTCTAACACCGCTTTTAAGGAACAAATCTGTACCTTCGCGGCGACTAAGCTTTAACTTAGGACCTAAATATCTAGCCATTTTCTTTCTCCAACTATCCTAAAAAGAGCGATTAAACGCGACGTTTCTTAGGAGGACGACAACCATTATGAGGAATAGGCGTAACGTCAGTAATGTTGGTGATTTTAAAACCAGCAGCATTTAAGGCACGGATAGCAGATTCACGACCTGGACCTGGACCTTTAACGAACACTTCAATATTCTTCAAACCAAACTCTTTTGCAGTAGCGCCTGCGCGATCTGCAGCTACTTGCGCAGCAAAAGGGGTAGATTTACGTGAACCACGAAAACCTGAACCACCAGCAGTAGCCCAAGATAATGCATTACCTTGACGGTCTGTAAGAGTCACGATTGTGTTGTTGAAAGAAGCATGTATATGAGCCATGCCATCAGCAACTTGTTTTTTTACGCGTTTACGCGAACGAACGGGTGTTTTAGCCATTGTCTAGTTCCTCTTACTTCTTAATTGGCTTACGAGGACCTTTACGGGTGCGCGCATTTGTTTTAGTGCGTTGACCACGTAGAGGAAGACTGCGACGGTGACGGATGCCACGGTAACAACCTAAATCCATAAGACGTTTAATATTCATTGAAACTTCACGGCGCAAATCACCTTCAACGGTAAATTTGTCCACTTCAGCACGGAGCAAATCAATTTTTGCTTCGTCTAATTCACTGATCTTTGTTGATTCATCGATACCTGCTGCTACACAAATTGCTTTCGCACGTGTTGCACCGATACCGTAAATCGCAGTAATGGCGATTACTGCATGCTTACGATCAGGGATGTTAATGCCAGCGATACGGGCCACTAAACACATCTCCTATAGTTATTTAAAATTACTTTGGTTGGAAAGCCCGTTAGGATACCCAACCATTCTCTTTTTTCGCAAATCGAAGCGGCATTATACAGAAAATTCTGCATAATGCCAGTTCAAAAAGATCTAAGCGTTAACTCGTTACTAATCGATGGCTTACGCTATTAACTAATAACTCGTTGCTTGGGCAATTAACCCTGTCTTTGTTTGTGCTTTGGCTCTGTGCAAAGAACGCGAATAACGCCTTTACGCTTAACCACTTTACAATTACGACAAATCTTTTTTACGGATGCACGTACTTTCATTTTATACTCCGTTACTTAATCAGCTAGGTCTAACGACCGCCTTTTAAGTTAGCTTTTTTAAGTACACTGTCATATTGATGAGACATCATATGCGTTTGTACTTGTGCCATAAAGTCCATAATCACTACGACGATAATCAATAATGATGTACCACCGAAATAGAACTGTACGTCCCATGCCATGATCATAAACTGTGGAACCAAACAGACAAAGGTAATATACATCGCACCAGCTAAGGTTAAACGAGTCATCACTTTATCTATATATTTGGATGTTTGTTCACCGGGACGAATCCCTGGAATGAACGCACCTGACTTTTTCAAGTTATCTGCTGTTTCACGCGGATTGAAAACAAGTGCCGTGTAAAAGAAACAGAAAAATATTATTGCAGCTGCTAGCATAAATACATACAAAGGTTGTCCAGGCGACATAGCCTGAGAAACACCTTGTAAGAAATCAGCTACCGGGCCATCACCTTGTCCAAACCAGCTCGCAAGCGTGCCTGGGAACAAAATAATACTTGAGGCAAATATTGGTGGGATAACACCCGCCATATTCACTTTTAAGGGTAAATGTGTGCTTTGCGCAGCAATAACCTTACGGCCTTGTTGACGCTTAGCGTAGTTAACCACAATACGTCGTTGACCACGTTCTACAAATACCACTAAAAAAGTGATTGCAAATACCACAACGCCAATTAGCAATAATACTAATAAGTGCAATTCACCTTGACGCGCCATCTCAGCTGTTTGACCAACGGCTGATGGCATGCCAGCAACAATACCTGCGAATATAATGATTGAAATACCATTACCTATACCACGTTCAGTAATTTGTTCACCTAACCACATTAAAAACATGGTACCAGTAACCAAACTAACCACCGCAGTGAAATAGAATCCAAAGCCAGCATTAATAACTAGTCCTTGCATCATTTCCGGTAAACTTCTGGCAATCGCTATCGATTGTACTGTTGCTAGAACTAATGTGCCGTAGCGTGTGTATTGACTGATTTTACGTCGTCCAGCTTCACCTTCTTTCTTAAGCTCTGCAAATTTCGGTGTCATAACCGTTAGCAGTTGCATAATAATTGAAGCTGAAATGTACGGCATAATACCAAGCGCCAATACTGAGGCTCGCTCTAAAGCACCACCGGAGAACATGTTAAACATCTCTACAATGGTGCCCTTTTGTTGTTCAAAGAACTGAGCTAATACAGCGGCGTCAATACCAGGAATTGGTACAAATGATCCTAAACGAAGCACTACAAGTGCAACGAATACGAACCATAATCTTTGTTTGAGCTCAGACAAACCGCCTGCGCCTTTACTTCCCTTTTGAGAAGCCATACCTGGTGTAGCCATAATCTGTATTATTCCTCGATGTTACCACCGGCAGCTTCAATAGCTGCACGAGCACCTTTAGTTACGCCTAGACCACGAACAGTTATCTTGCGTGTAATCTCGCCCGAAAGCATGATTTTTACAGCGATAATGTTACGAGTGATTAGACCAGCATCTTTCAACGCGTGAATATCAACAACATCACCTTTAATAAGATTTAGTTCATGTAAACGAACTTCAGCGCGAACTAAAGATTTACGTGACGTAAAACCAAATTTAGGTAAACGTTGTTTCAATGGCATTTGACCACCTTCAAAACCAGGACGTACACTACCGCCAGAACGAGATTTCTGACCTTTGTGACCACGACCACCAGTTTTACCGATGCCTGAACCAATACCACGACCACAGCGCTTTCTAGCTTTGTGAGAACCTGGTGCAGGGGATAAAGTATTTAAATGCATAATTAATCCTCCACCTTAATCATATAGTAAACCTTGTTTATCATACCACGTACAGATGGAGTATCTTCTAACTCAACTGTATGATTGATACGACGTAGACCAAGGCCTCTTAATGTAGCTCTATGTTTCGGTAAACGACCAATAGAACTTTTCAACTGAGTTACTTTAACTGTTTTAGACATGCTTAATTACCCCAAAATGTCTTCAACGCTTTTGCCACGTTTAGCTGCCATGCCTTCTGGTGAATGCATATTCACTAGGGCAGAAACAGTAGCGCGAACTACGTTGATTGGGTTAGTAGAACCGTATGCTTTTGACAATACGTTCTGAACGCCTGCAACTTCAAGTACTGCACGCATCGCGCCACCGGCGATGATACCTGTACCTTCAGAAGCTGGTTGCATGTAAACTTTAGAACCAGAGTGCTTGCCAGTAATGACATGTTGAAGAGTAGTACCCTTCAGGTCAACGTTTACAATGTTACGGTGTGCTTTTTCCATTGCTTTTTGGATTGCAGCAGGCACTTCACGTGCTTTACCGTAGCCAAAACCAACACGACCATTACCGTCACCAACTACTGTTAGTGCCGTAAAGCTGAAAATACGACCACCTTTAACCACTTTTGAAACGCGGTTAACGGCGATTAGCTTTTCAGCCATATCACTTTGCTGTGAGTTTTCTTGATTATGATTAGCCATTATCAACCCCTAGAATTGAAGACCAGCTTCACGAGCTGCTTCTGCTAACGCTTTCACGCGACCATGGTAACGAAAACCAGAACGATCAAAAGCGATGCTTGTGATGCCCTTAGCTACAGCACGTTCAGCAATTGCTGTACCTACTGCTGTTGCTGCTGCAACATTACCGGTTTTTTCCAATTGAGCTGCTACTTCTTTATCTAAAGTCGACGCAGATGCGATAACTTCAGAACCAGTTGGCGCCATCAATTGAGCGTAAATGTGACGAGGAGTACGGAATACAACTAAACGATTCGCACCCAACTCGCTAATTTTTGCACGAGAGCGTTTAGCTCTGCGCAAACGAGATGTTTTCTTATCCATAGTATTACCCTACTTCTTTTTAGCTTCTTTACGACGAACGTGTTCATCAGCGTAACGAACACCTTTACCTTTATAAGGCTCAGGTTTACGATATGCGCGAATGTTCGCAGCAGTTTGACCAACTAAATGCTTATCTGCACCTTTCAGTACAACTTCAGTTTGGCTAGGAGTTTCACAAGTAATTCCTTCAGGAATTGCATGTTTAATTGGGTGTGAAAAACCTAAAGATAAATCAAGAGACTTACCCGCAGCTTTGGCACGGTAACCAACACCTTGTAAAACTAATTTCTTTTCAAAACCTTTACTAACACCTTCAACCATATTATTGATTAAAGCACGTGTAGTGCCGGCTTGAGCCCAAGCGCCTTTAACATCAGCAACGATATTAGTAATGATGTTGTTTTCTTCTTGAGAAACAACAACGTCACTATGGATCGTGCGAGATAATTCGCCTACTGGACCTTTAACTGTAATGTCTTGACCTGATAACGTAATGGTAACGCCAGCAGGAACAACGACAGGTGCTTTTGCAACACGAGACATATTATTCTCCTTACTCTACGAAACCAAGAACTTCACCGCCAATACCCGCAGAACGAGCGGCGCGATCAGTCATCAAACCTTTAGAAGTAGAAATTATCGCAATACCCATACCAGCAAGAACTTTAGGAAGTTCATCACAGCTTTTGTATATACGAAGACCAGGACGTGAAACACGCTTGATCACTTCAATTACTTCTTTACCTTCAAAATATTTCAATTCAACAGTTAGTTCAGGTTTTACATCACCTGAAACTGAAAAATCTGAAATGTAACCTTCTTCTTTAAGTAAGTTTGCAATTGCAACTTTAACTTTAGAAGATGGCATTGTTACTGCAACTTTTGCTGCAGATTGACCGTTGCGAATGCGTGTAAACATATCCGCGATAGGATCAGTCATCATAACCATTTACTCCCGTGAATTACCAACTAGCTTTCTTAAGACCTGGAACTTCACCACGCATCATAGTTTCGCGTAATTTAATACGGCTCAAACCAAATTTGCGTAAGAAACCATGCGGACGTCCAGTAATGTTACAACGGTTACGTTGACGACTACTGCTCGAATCACGAGGTAAACTTTGAAGTTTCAATACAGCATCCCAGCGTTCTTCTTCAGAAGAATCTACACCAGAGATGATTGCTTTTAACGCAGCACGCTTTTCAGCATATTGTGCTACTAACTTGGTTCTTTTAGCTTCACGAGCTTTCATTGACGTTTTAGCCATAACTCTACACCTTCTTCTTGAACGGGAAATCAAAGGCGGACAATAAAGCTAGTCCTTCTTCGTTATCTTTCGCGCTAGTAGTAATAGTGACATCTAGTCCGCGAATTTTATCGATTTTATCGTACTCGATTTCCGGGAAGATGATTTGCTCACGAACGCCCATGCTGTAGTTACCACGACCATCGAATGACTTAGGGTTTAAGCCACGAAAATCGCGAATACGAGGAATAGAAATAGAGATTAAGCGCTCTAAAAATTCCCACATACGTTCGCCACGAAGAGTTACTTTCGTACCAATAGGATAGCCTTCACGAATTTTGAAGCCCGCAACTGATTTGCGTGCTACTGTCGTGAGCGGCTTTTGACCTGAGATTGCAGTAAGATCATTTGTGGCGTGCTCTAATACTTTCTTATCAGAAATTGCTTCACCAACACCCATGTTAAGGGTGATCTTTTCAATCCGAGGGACTTGCATGACACTTTTATAACCGAATTGCTTTTGCAAATCAGCTACAACTGTATCTTTATAAAAATCATGCAGTTTCGCCATCGTTTACTCCAATTAAATTAATTCGTTATCAGATTTGAAGAAACGAACTTTTTTGCCGTCTTCAATTCTAAAACCAACGCGATCAGCCTTGCCCGATTTCGGGTTAAGGATAGCTACGTTAGAAACTTGCAAAGATGCTTCTTTTTCAATAATTCCACCAGGCTGCTGTAACTGAGGTACAGGCTTAGTGTGTTTCTTGATTAAGTTAACGCCTTCTACGAATACTTTGCCGCTTTCAACAAGCACTTTGGTAACTTTACCAGTTTTGCCCTTGTCTTTGCCTGCAAGTATAACTACTTCATCATCACGACGAATTTTAGATGCCATTATCGTGACTCCTTATAGTACTTCAGGTGCTAATGATACGATCTTCATAAATTTTTCATTACGAAGTTCACGTGTCACAGGCCCGAAAATACGAGTACCAATTGGTTGTAAGTTTGCATTCAAAATTACAGCCGCATTTTCATCAAAACGGATGGCTGAACCATCTGTACGACGAATACCTTTCTTAGTGCGCACCACTACCGCAGTAACAACATCACCTTTTTTTACTTTACCGCGAGGACTTGCTTCCTTTACGGCAACTTTGATGATATCACCAATGCGTGCATAGCGACGGTGCGAGCCACCAAGAACCTTTATACATTGAACACGCTTAGCGCCACTGTTATCAGCAACATTCAGCTGTGATTGCATTTGGATCATTGATTTTTTGCTCCATTTTTATCTTTTTAGCTACATGTTCCCAAAAGAAAACAATAAGTAAAACAAAAAGATAAGTTATAATTCAAGGCCAGAAATTTGACCCGTCACTGCCTTAAAAAGACTACCCCTTCACTGAAAATAAAAGTTCTACAACTAATACTCAAAGCAAGCGGGCGCGAGATTATAACACCACAATAGATAAAGTGATAGTGTAATTAATTAAAAATAATCAAACGTATTTACTATCCATCCTCTGTTTCTCTATACTAAATTAGCGAGGCACTTAAAGGGGGCTATATGTTTACTTATATCTGCGGAAGCATTTTGATTAAGCACTGTTATAATAGTAAAAAGCCTAAGCATTCATCCAATACTTAGGCTTTTTACACAATTCAAAAGTTACTTTTAACGAATAACTACACTACTTTGTCGCACGCGATACATATTCACCTGAACGCGTATCTATTTTAACTTTTTCGCCAATTTGAACAAACAAAGGCACACGAATGACAGCACCTGTTGCTAAAGTCGCAGGTTTTCCACCTGTACCTGCTGTGTCACCTTTAAGCCCTGGATCAGTTTCAGTTATATCAATTTCAACAAAATTAGGAGTCGTCACTGAAATAGGGGTATTGTTCCATAATGTAATCGTACAAACATCACCTTCAACCAACCATTTAACGGTGTCAGCAACCGCTTTATCATCAGCCGCAATTTGTTCAAAGGTTTCATTATTCATGAAATGCCAGAACTCACCATCAGCATAAAGATAAGCTAACTCTATTTCCATTACATCGGCACCTTCAACAGATTCACCCGATTTAAAGGTTTTCTCTAACACTTTACCTGAAACTAACTTACGAATTTTAACGCGGCTGAACGCTTGTCCCTTGCCTGGTTTAACTAATTCATTTTCAATAATGTTACATGGTTCGCCATCAAGCATGATTTTAAGCCCTGCTTTAAACTGGTTGGTACTGAAATTCGCCATAAGTGTACTCTTTTAATATTTGTTGATAACCTTTAAACTACACAGCATAGTTACATCATTACTGAATAGAAATTTACCATTGGAATTTGAATTACCGCAGATAATAACCCAAATAGACAATGATTTGCATCTTTGTGAGCAAAAATTATGGCAAAAAGATTTGCAAAAAGTCATTACTGAGCCAGAAGAATTACTCACCTTAGTTAATATTGATCCTGAACAGTATCTCCAACACTTTAAAGCGCGACAATTATTTCCAGTACGAGTCCCTCTCCCCTTTATTAAACGGATTAAAAAAGGCGATATTAACGATCCGCTGCTAAAACAGGTCATGCCATTATCAAGTGAGTTTGTTGTAACTGAGGGCTTTGTTACCGATCCATTACAAGAGCACGATACAGTCGCGCCAGGGTTACTGCATAAATATAAACATCGTGTGCTAATGATAGTTAAATCAGGTTGTGCGATCAATTGCCGTTATTGTTTTCGTCGACATTTTCCTTATCAAGACAACAGCCCAAGTAAGCAACATTGGCAAGCCGCTTTAAACTACATCACAGCGCATACAGAAATATCAGAAGTAATTTTTAGTGGTGGCGATCCCTTAATGGCAAGCGATCAACATTTAACTTGGCTAGTTACACAAATAGAGAAAATTTCTCATGTTAAATGGCTACGCATCCATACGCGATTACCCGTGGTAATACCCAATCGCATCACAAGTAATCTAGTGACTTTACTCAAAAATACTCGTTTAAAAGCCACCATGGTGTTGCATATCAATCATGGCAACGAAATTGATGATGAGTTCACTGCCGCACTTGAACCGTTACGTGATGCTAGAATTCCATTATTTAATCAAAGTGTCTTACTTAAAGGGATTAATGATAAAGCAGAGATCTTGATTGAGCTAAGTGAAAAGATGTTTTATGCCGGTATTCAGCCTTACTATTTACACCTTTTTGACCCGGTACAAGGTGTAGCACATTTTGATGTTAAAGAAGACGACGCGGTAAATATTATGAATGAAATGCTCGCGACATTACCGGGGTTTTTAATGCCTAAGCTCGTAAAAGAAATTGCAGGGCAAGCTAACAAAACCCCAATTAATTTGACATAGTGTTTCAACCGTACTGAGTAAGTTAACGCACAACAACACTAAACATAGAGCAAATAGTCTGACATAATTGGTTGTAAGCAGTACTTTAAGCTAGATAAATATATATTATGTGACAATTCAGAGCGCATATTATTTTGTACGACAACCTTATTAACCACTATAACCTACAAAGAAAACACCATGACCAAAGCGATAGAACAACAATTAATCGAAAACATTTCAGTGATTTTAAAAAAATCGTTAACCGCTGATGCCACTTTAGCCGATCTACGTGATAAGAAAAAAGCCAGTTTTGAAGCCGTTTTCAAAAAAGAGGCTGGTTTTACTTGTTCGGCCAATACCTTTCAACCTTATGTTCAAGAGATTGCGGATGATTTCCTGCATTGGCAAGAAAATAAAAGCCAGCAACCCTTACTGATTCCGCTAGTGAAAAAAATTGAACAGTTATTTACTGTACTGGCCGGTTTTGAACAAAGCCATCTTGCATAAAATATAATGCACTAAAACTGGTCTAACGATAATTTTCAGATATTAATCTCTGCATATTGAATGCGCTTGGGTATAGATCACTCGACAAATACGCCTGTGCTTTTGATTTTCTAAATAACGAGGTTAGCGGATAAGTTCATCACAAAAAAAACTTAATAACTGGATGTTAGCGGAATTAATATTTCATCAGGAATAGGATGTAAACGTTTTTCTTTATCCAAACAAACCATTTCAATCTCACCAATTACCGCAGGCTTGGTCGCATTAGTACGCCACACTTCTTGTTTCCATAAGGTTTTATATTTTCCATCAAGACTAAAACGGGTACGAATATCACAGATTTCAGCAAACTCTACGCCGTCTTGAAAAGTTAAATTAGCTTTATAAACGGCAAATCCTAAGCCTTTGTCATTCCACAATTTGGCTAAGCGATCACTGTCAATAACATGCTCACGGGCTCGTTCAAAATATTTTAAAAAGTTAGGATGATAAACCACACCAGAATGATCGGTATCTTCATAATAGATTTGTACCGGATGATGATAAATTTTACTCATAAGAAGACCTTTTTTTCTAGCCAATATAATCAATACGTAAACGAATTAACTTTATTTTAACCTTTATGCATACGCTAACAAAAGGGTTAAATAAATAATATAAACGTTAGTTATTGAGTGGCGTAACCATACTAGCCAACATAGACAATACTACATAACAAAAATGTCGCTACGAATAAAGTTATTGCCTAAATGACAAAGTGTTTACCCTTGCCTATAAATATAGAGAAACAGGCGAAGTAAAAGAACAACGTTTATCCGGTCTTTTTGTACAAATAGTACTATTACCAAACAGCAACTTTCAAAATGGTGTTTTTATGGGTAGTCGTAAGGTGGTGGTATATATAGGTAGGTTGTTTAGGCTGGGTATTGTGAAGCATGGTGTTTTTTATACTCTGGTATAACAAAAGGGTCTATTTATGTATCTACAGAGGATAAATAAACCCTTAAATATCAATAATTAATAACGAGTAACCGCTACATCATGCCGCCCACCCATAACTTAAGTAATTGATATTAAAATAAAAAGTAAAACTCACTAAGTGGGATACCCCACATTATACCCCGATCGCTCAAGGGGCTTTGTTAAGTTGTTAAAAAATAATAAAAATAAAGTGTTTTTTATTAAAATCAAACATCGTGGTTCACCACTAATCCAACACAAAGTCTAAAATTGTTACTACTCATTATCTGCATAGCCACCCATAGTGGTCATAGGATATTAGTTGAGCCTTACGACAGCTGTTAGCCCAGACTGTGTGAAAACGTTTTGATCACTTTTTCGAATAAAAACCGAATACTTATGATCAATCGTTCTCAAAAAAATATAATGAATTACTCTATATTTGCTATAATATTCATATGGTTAATTGATTTCATGTTTGCTATATGTCACGTCATATTAAAGGTTTATCTCGCTCCCAAGCAACCCTATTTCCAGAGATGCTTGATGACTTTGTCGCTAAAGAAAATCCTGTTAGAGTAATTGATGTATTTGTCGATGGGTTAGATTTAGAAAACCTTGGTTTTAAAGGTGTTCAATCTAAAGCAACTGGCCGTCCTGGTTATCACCCCGCCGTATTACTCAAAATTTATATCTATGGTTATTTAAACCGAATTCAGTCATCACGCTGTCTAGAGCGAGAAACACAACGTAATGTTGAACTTATGTGGCTCACGGAGCGTTTATCACCAGACTTTAAAACAATTGCTGACTTTAGAAAAGATAACCATCGTGGGATTAAAAACACCTGTAAAACCTTCGTTCAAATATGCCATAAATTCAATATGTTTAGTGAAGCGACTGTTGCTATTGATGGTAGTAAGTTTAAGGCATCCAACAACAAAGATAAAAACTACACTCCAAGTAAAATGAAGTCTCATATTGAGCGAGTAGAAAAGCATATTAATAATTATTTTTTGAAGCTTGAACAGTCAGATTCACAAGAGAACACATCACAATACATTGCTAATATTGAATCTAAATTAGATTTCTTAAAACAACACCTCGTTGAACTAAAAGAGATGGAATTAGCCGTCAATAATCATCCTGATAAACAAGTATCAACAGTCGATCCTGATTCTCGCTTGATGAAAACACAGGGCATGACACGAGCTATTTGCTATAACATACAAAGCGCTGTGGATACGAAACATCATTTAATTGTTGCTCACGAAGTCACCAATACAACAGATAGGGGTCAGTTGTGCAATATGACCAAACTGACACTTAAAGCGTTAGGGAAAAGTGTTACAACAATATTGGCAGATAAGGGTTATTACAGCCGACAAGATATTAAAGATACTCAAGATTTAGGTGTATCGACTCTTGTACCAAAAACCGATACATCAGGCTCAGAAAAGAAGGGAATTTTTAACAAGTCACTGTTTCAATACAATCAAGATAATGATGTTTATATTTGCCCTGCGGGCAATGAGCTTCAACATCGATTCAATGCGATAGAAGGAGGGTTAGATATCAAAATTTACTTCAATGGTATGGCTTGTAAAAATTGTACTATTCGAAGCCAATGTACCCGTTCTAAAAAAGACCCAAGAAGAATGAGACGTTGGATTCATGAAGCTGATATGGAAAAAATGGAAGCCTTGCTCAAAGCAACGCCTGATGCGATGCTTCAACGAAAACAAACGGTTGAACATCCCTTTGGTACGATTAAGTTGTGGGCAGGAGCCACGCACCTTTTAACAAGAGGGTTTAAAAATGTCAGTACAGAATTGAACCTGCATGTATTGGCGTATAATTTAAAAAGAATGCTCAGTATATTTGGATCAGAAATATTGATGAAGGAAGTGATGTTGCCGTAAGAGGTAACTCTTTCCTTAAAAGACCCAAATATGTTCCCAATAGGAGCCAATATCAGCAATTTTGAACGAATAAAAAATATAAAGCATGAATATTCATAAATATCGGCTTCGCTACGCGAAGCCTTATAAAGAGCTGATATAAACCCTCAATAATGAAAACTTACAATAATTAGTTTTCACACAGGCTGAGCCATAAGC
>OJEP01000414.1_pt1 | contig 11990 bp, 7 predicted proteins | sample 1593761 | NCBI WGS metagenome assembly OJEP01 (sample SAMN05416783, study PRJEB24817) | seawater metagenome | isolation source: Sea water | place: Canada:Atlantic | collected 2013-11
GAGATAGGAGTCCGTCTCGTGGGCTCGGAGATGTGTATAAGAGACAGGAACTGGCGCAGGTCCAGTAACACCAGAGCCCGCTGGTCCTCGCGTCTGGCCAACTGCTGATCCAGCATACGTTCAAATTCACGGCGCCCCAGCAAGCCGGTCAGTTCGTCATGGGTGGACGCCCACGATAACTGGTCATAGACCTTACGCACCATCCGGTCGATGCTCTCATCCACCAGGGGCCGGTCGTACTGGTTGTCCGGAACGATAATGCCTTTGCGCATATGCTGGGCCAAAGCCTCCAACTCCAGTTCAACCACGCGCATGCCCTGATGATTGACGAATACAAATCGACTGAAGCCTCGGGCAACCCATACCAGGCGGATATACTGGGGTTCATCCGGTTTTTCCTGATCCCGCAACCAGTCGCCGGTACGCAGTTGCTGGGCCCGGTTGATCCATCGCTGCAGGCTGCGCTGATCACGTTCGGACAGAGCCTGGCGCTTGTCGTCCTCGCTTTTCGACGGTGGAATCTGCACCATCTGGGGCGGGCTTTCAGGGCTGCGCACCAGGAACTGCTTGAGCTCGTCGCGTATCTGGGAGGACGGCATGTGGTTGCTGGAGATAGACGCCAGCCCATCCTGTATCACCCGCAGCAGTTCGGGCAGATTGATATTGCTTTGCGGATCCTCCGCGAAGGTCATCAGCGAATCGATCACCGACAGGTAATCCTGCCACAGAGGGCTGTCCTCTCCCTGGCGTATCCAGGTCAGCGACAGCAGGTCTCGCCAGCCGCCGTCCAGCAGACTGACCACGGCTTTCGGCACTTTTTTCCCGGCCAGCTTAAGCTCCAGCACCCGGGCGACCGCCTTCTTGGATTCAGAAACCTTCTGGGCGCCCTCCGCTGCTGCCGTTACTCTTTCCACGTTGCGGCGGTAGACCAGGTTCTGGCGATCAATCAGCGAGTCCAGCTCCTGCACTGCGTTCTCGAACACGCCAGTATCCTGCTCAAAATCCGTGGCTATCCGCTGGATCAACTCATCAATGCGCCGTTGCACCACCGGATTGATACGGCCGCCTTTCACGCCCAGCTGGGCCAGTCGATTCATCACGCCGCGTACCGGGCTTTCCTGGTCGTCGAAGAATTCCGGGTCACGCATCACCACTTTCAGCACCGGCACTTCCAGTTGGCGCATCCGTGACTGGGCGTATTCACTGAGTTTCGGGCTTTCCACCACACTGCTGAAGAAGCGGTCCACTACGTCCAGCGTGCCCTGTTGTTCTTCGCCCAGAGCATGTTCACCGCTTTCCTTCACCCTTTCCACGACACGTTCGCGGAGGGAGGGCTGGTCCGGAGCCACCGTCGCAGCCTGCACCTGGAGCTCCTGCAATTGCTTCTGTAATTCTCCGGCTGACAGTTCCCTCGCACCGGAGGAAAAATCAGGCGGAGCAACGTCACCTCTCGCCAGGCGGCTGGCTGACAGGGTACCGAGGAGATTCTTTACGGTGGCAAACGCGGTCTGGGCGGCGCTGGCATAGCCACGGAACTCGGTCACTGAATTACGGGATGACGGACGGCTGGTCTTTTGCTCCGGGGCCTGCTTTACCGCCGCTCCAGAGTCGTCCGGTTGCGGAGCCTCAGGCGGCTGAGCCCGCTTTTCCTCGCTCTGTTCGGATTTCTTTGGCGCCTGTTCACTGAGATACTTGCTGAGGTCCAGGTCCGGCAGCACACCATGTCGGATCAGGATGCTGTTCAACTCCCGGTAAAGCGGCCCCAGGTGCATCAGCACCGATTTTTCGAAGACACGCAGGCAGACTTTTTCAACGTCACGATCCGCCTTGAGCTGGCTCAAGCCGACATGGAAGGACTCACAGATCAGCGAGGGCCCCAACGGATTATGATGCCCCGTGGAATTGGCAATGCCCAGTTTATCCAGCCGCAACTTCAACTGAAGCAATTCACCCCGATACTGGGTATCCGCCTTCGTGACCATCACCCGGATCGTCAGCCAGTCTTCGAACTCGCCCTTGTCGACAACCGACAGTTCAGACCCGGGAAATCCCTTTGGAGCGGGTTTTAGTGGCGACTCCAGGCTGCGCGCCATCTGGTGCCAGATGACCCGCTGTCGGGCCTGGATCTGGCCAGACGCGTCCATGTATTCATTGGCCTGTTGGTCATTACCGGCCTTCTGGGCAGCGTCCCGCAAGGCGGTTGTCATCTGCACAAGACAAGCATCCATCAACGGCTCAATGTACTGAATAACCGCCTTTGCGGATTGGTGCAGAACAAACTGGACCTTGTCACTGGGTGCCCGTAGTGACGCACGATCCTGATGACGGCTGGCGCCACACTGCTCCAGCATGGCACTGACCGCTTCAGGGTTGGAGCGGGTAAAACTAACGCCCATCGCGCCCTCTATGCGCCGCCTGACATTCACATGGAGCTCGTGGCGCTTGAGGCCGTCAGGGCTGCGGAACCGTACCACCAGATCCTCGGCACCCCGCAAGAGCACCTGATCCAATTTTCTGGACGTTTCCCCGGAATAACGTACAAACAGGCCTTCCGCGCAGAAATCGGCGATCTGGCACGGCAGATTGTCACCACTGCCAACGTCCAGCTGAGCAGCGAGTTTAATCGGTTGGCGGGGGCTCGAACGACGTTCTTTCGGATCCATGAACTACCTGATATCTGGTAAAGCCGAGTGACTAGATAGGGTAAACTGTTCCTGTCACCGGCCGGTATCCCTGAAAGGCAGCGGTAGCTACCTGCTACTTGGGGGAACATGGCTGTAATATAGCGCTTGGCAGCTACGCCAGCCAGCCACTAACTAACAACCTGGACTATGAAACAGCTTAGTCAGATCTACCTCGTTATGCTACTGATAACGACACTTTCAGGGTGTACGACTTTAGGTTATTACAGCCAGGCGGTCAGTGGCCACCTGTCACTGATGATGTCCACGCAACCCGTGTCCGAGCTGATCAATGCACCATCAACGCCGCCAGCGCTGAAACAGAAACTCCTGGTGGCGAACGAAGCCCGTCGTTTTGCCGCACATCGTCTGGCATTGCCGGTGGGAGACGCCTTTGCAGAGTACGCTGAGCTCGGGCGGCCCTGGGTGGTTGTCAACCTGGTGGCCGCTCCGGAGTTTTCCCTTCAGGCCCACCGGTGGTGCTATCCGGTGGTCGGCTGCCAGGCTTACCGGGGATATTATGAGCTGGAGAACGCCCGGAATGAGCAGCAATCATTCATTGAGGCCGGCTACGATACGTTCATCGGTGGTGTCACCGCCTATTCGACCCTCGGCTGGTTCGACGATCCTCTACACACCGGCTTTACGTCTTTATCAGCCAACCGCATGGTAGCGCTGATGTTCCATGAACTGGCGCATCAAGTAGTTTATATAAGCGACGATACGGCCTTTAACGAGAGCTTCGCAACCGCCGTGGAGTTGGAGGGCCTCAGGCTGTGGCTGGAGGCAAAGGAAGACGATTCGGGGTTTCACAGAGCGCTGGCGCGGCTACACCAACGCAACCAGACCCTCGCCCTGGTCGACGATGCATCCCGGCAGCTCGAAGCGCTCTACAAGCAACAGGACACGCTGCCAAGGGCCAAACTCCGGCACCAAAAGGCGCAGCTGTTCCAGGCCCTTCAGGACGACTACCAGACCCTATCGGCAACCTGGGAACAGCCTGGCCCCTTTGGAGAGAACCCGACCGGACTGAACAACGCCAATCTCGCCCTGTTCAGCCAGTACAACCAGCATGTGCCCGCCTTCCGGCAACTACTCCGGGACCACACTGGCGACTTCCGCGCCTTCTATAACACCGTGGACGCCCTGGCGGGGCAGTCTCCGGAAATTCGCCAGCGCAGACTGTCCCAGCTAGGACAACGCTTTCACGAAGACCTTTGAGTTACGCTGAGTATTGTAGGAAGCCAGTTTCGGCCCTGGCAATTCACGCGCCGTGGAGGGCTGAAACCCCCTTTCACGGAACCAGTGTTCGGTCTGGGTGGTCAGCACGAACAACCGCTGGATGCCCTGCCCCCGGGCCAGCTTTTCTACCATCGCCAGGACGTCATCGCCGCGACCGGCTCGACGATAGGCCTGGTCCACGGCGAAACATGAGAGCTCACCCGCGCTTTCATCGGGGTAATGATAAAGCGCGGCGCATCCCACAATCGTACCGTCCCGCTCAGCCACCACAAACCGATTGATTTCGGTTTCCAGCATTTCCCGGGAACGGCGCACCAGAATGCCCTGCTCTTCCAACGGCTGGATCAAGCCGAGGATACCCCCAATATCCTCCACCCGAGCCTGGCGGATCTGCTCGTAGTTGTCACCACTGACCAGCGTGCCAGACCCGTCACGGGTGAACAGTTCTTCCAGCAATGCGCCATCGTCGGCATAACTGATGATATGAGCGCGGCGCACGCCCTTGACGCAAGCATCACACGCGGCCCGCAGTAGATCGCCATCGTGGCCCTGCACCATGTCCTCCGCCAGCCGGTCGGAGGCCTGCCGCGCGGACAGCTCCCGTATCAATGCTCCGTCCTCATCCAGAAGCCCCTGATTCTCGGTGAACATGATCAGCTTCTCGGCCTGCAATGCGGCGGCAACCTGGCTGCCCACATCCTCGTACGACAGGTTGAAGGCATCACCGGTGGGTGAATACCCAAGCGGCGGCAGTAGGACGATGTGGCCCAATTCCAGCAACTTCTCGATGCCCGCCACATCCACCCGGCGCACCCGGCCGGTATAGCCAAAATCGATTCCATCAAGGACACCCACTGGTCTAGCAGTGACATAGTTGCCGCTGCTAACCCTGATCCGTGCGTTGTGCATGGGCGAATTCACTAACCCCATCGACAACTGGCTTTCCAGATACGCCCGCAGCCCACCAATGGCTTCCAGCACCGGCGCTAACTGTTGCTCCGGTGTTATCCGCAGGCCTCGATGGAAAGTGGATTCTTCGTTTGTAGCGTCCAGACGCGACTGAATCTGCGGCCTCGCACCAAAGGCAACCACAAGACGTATTCCGAGACTGCTTAGCAAAGCAATGTCATGAATAATGTTAATCAGGTTGTCATGAGCAATCGCATCACCTCCGATAGTAAGCACCACGGTACGACCTCGGTGGGCATTGATATACGGCGATGAGTGGCGGAATCCATGCAACCATTCGTTCGATTTCAAACTCTTCTCCTAAAATTCTATCTCGCGGCAGGCGTACTTCCCAAGCCCGGTGAGCAGTGGTCGAGGGCCTATCCAGAACCGTGGAGCGCCAGGGATGGCGCGACCGAGCCCTACAGGGACGTATTCACGGGCGTGTTCTGGATAGGCCCTCGGCCACTGCTCCTGCACCGATCCAGAATAGCCATCTCCAATGTCTACAGGCAAAACTCCCGAATCAATCCCTTGAGAATTTTTACCGCCGGGTCCAACTGCGACAACTCCAGGAATTCATCGGGTTGGTGGGCCTGGTCGATGTAGCCGGGGCCCATAACCAGGGTTTCCATACCCAGTTTCTGCAACCAGGGTGCTTCTGTGGCGAAGGCCACCGCTTCCGCACTGTGGCCCGTCAGCCTCTCACAGACGCGGACCAACTCGGCTTCGGCCGGGGTTTCAAATGGCGGCACACCATCGAACAACGGCTCAAATGTCAGCGACAACTCACGGCTTTTGGCGACCGGCTGCAGCGTGTCGAGTATCTCCTGGCGCAGTGCCTTCATGTCCATGCCGGGCAACGGCCGCAGATCAAAATGCAACTCGCAGCGGGCGCAGATGCGATTAGGATTATCACCGCCGTGGATGCACCCCAGGTTCATGGTAGGTAATTGAACCTTGAAATTGGGATTGCTGTATTTCGCCTGCCACCCCGACCGCAGGGCCAGCAGTTCACCCAGCGCCTCGTGCATGCCCTCCAGGGCATTGCGTCCAAGAGACGGGTCAGAGGAATGGCCGGACTGGCCCTCAAACACCAGGCGTTCCATCATGATGCCCTTGTGCATGCGCACAGGTTTCAAACCGGTGGGTTCGCCGATGACCGCATAGCGGGCCATGGGACGACCGGCCTCGGCCAGCGCCCGGGCACCGTCCATGGAACATTCCTCATCGGCGGTGGCGAGGATGATCAATGGCTGCTTCAGATCCTGGTCGACGAAGGCTTTGGCCGCTTGAATGGCCAGTGGAAAAAAGCCTTTCATGTCGCAGGTGCCAAGGCCGTACCAGCGGTCATCCCGCTCGGTCAGGGTAAACGGGTCGCTTTGCCAGCGCTTGTCATCAAACGGGACGGTATCGGTATGACCCGAGAGCACCAGACCGCCGGGGCCACTGCCCAGTGTCGCGATCATGTTGTACTTTCCGGGCAATCCGGGCACTTCCAGTATCTCGACGTTGAACCCCATGGGCTCCAGCCATTCGGCCAGGGTACGCACCACCGGTTCGTTGCTGTGATCCCACTCGGCAGACGCGCTGCTGATTGACGGTTGTGAGATCAGCCTGGTGAGCATCTCGCGAATGCCAGGCAGGTGTTGGATGGATCCGGACATAGAACACTCTCCGCCCCGGTGTGGGGCTAGCGGGCCTGGCCTTGGCGCCAGACCTCAAACGTTGCAATCAGTCTGATGGCGATCGGATACGCCACTTCCCCGCCATCGATCAGCCGTGCGACTTCCAGTCGTTCGTCGCCCACGCTGACCAGGCGGCCTTCCACAACATTACCATTGTCCAGCGTAACTCTCACCGTGCGCCCGACCCAGCTTTCAGCATTCTCCGTGTCGGCCAGGTTCCAGCCATCAACGACCGGGGCACTCTCTCCCGGCACCACCGGTTCAAGCACTTCCTGCGGCACGTCCGGCACTGCGGGTTCAACACGCTCAAGGTAGACATCGGGCACCACCGAACGGTTATAGCGGACGGTCAGGCTGGCGTCTGCGGCTTCATCGCTGCGAACAGGCACGCCCCATACCGGTGCCGAAGGATTCAATTCCAGGGTCAGCTCCCCGCCTTCTGTCAGCCACTGTCGGTACAGGGCCAGCAACTGGTCACTGGCGCCAAAGCCCCGAGCCGCCAGCGACTCGCGAAACGCTGCCATGACGATACCGGCCCACTCCCCGGTTTCCACACCCGATTCCCGGGCACAGTAGGCCGCAACTCGACGCATCAGGCCCCCATCCCGCAATGTCACGGTTGCCGGCGACTGTGTGGATTCCGGCAGGGCCGGCAATGACAAGGGGTTCAGGCGAGCGCCGGGCCAGTCCAGCTCCACGCTGCCGGCGTTGGCGGTCGTCAGCTCGACGTAGAGACCATCGACACTCTGAATAACCATAGCCTCACCGGACACACCAGCGACTCCAAGACGCATCAGGTCACCGCTACCGAGTTGCTGGCGATGATCAGGACCGCAGACCGGTGAGAACAACGCCGGGGTTGCGTCGCCCGCTGCCGTCACCCAGTTGCGGAACATGTTGGTGTCGAGACCCAGGCTCAGGTTCTCCGCCACCAATGACCAATGCGGGGGCAGGTCCGATGGGTCCAGGAGCGCGCGCACGAGGGCGACCGGAGAGCCTGCATTGAACATTAACCGATCGAACGCCACTGGACGGGTAAGCCGGAAGTCCTGGTAGCTGCCATCACCCAACACCAGTCGGCCGACAAGGTCGGAGCGAATATTACCCCGATCAATAACGCCCAATTCCTCAATCGCCTGCTGGGCATCGGCCAGCCGCTGGTCAGCCAGCCACCAGACCGCCCCCTTGAACGACAGGTAGCCTATAAGGGCCAGGACTACCAAAAAGGTCAGCAGGCGCTTCATGATTTGGTCCTCTTGGGGCGTGACGCCAGGGTGTTACCCCGCACTGGGAGGCAACAGGCGGCAATGGTCAGTTACGGGAGATCAGGGTGCCGACACCTTCGTCCGTGAAGATTTCCAGCAACGTCGCGTGGGCCACGCGGCCGTCGATGATATGGGAGGTTCGAACGCCATTCTCCACGGCGTTCAGAGCGCAGCGGATCTTGGGCAGCATACCGCCGTGGATGGTGCCATCGTCAATCAGGTCGTTAACCTGTTTTGCGGTCAACCCGGTCAGCACTTTGCCTTCCTTGCTCTTGAGGCCGGACACATTGGTTAGCAGGATCAGCTTTTCCGCCTTCATGGCCTCCGCTACCTTACCCGCTACCAGGTCGGCGTTGATGTTATAGGACGCGCCATCGGGACCAACACCAATCGGAGCAATCACCGGAATAACATTGCTACGGGTGAGCATGTCGATCACTTCCACGTTCACACTGGCGACTTCACCCACATGACCGATATCAATGATTTCCGGACGCTGCAGCTCAGCAGAACGGTTCATGACTTCCAGCTTGCGGGCGCGGATCAGATTGGCGTCCTTCCCGGTCAAGCCTACAGCCGTACCACCGTGGGAGTTGATCAGTGAAACAATCTGCTTGTTAACCTGGCCGCCCAGCACCATTTCCACCACGTCCATGGTCTGGCTATCGGTAACCCGCATGCCGTTCACGAAATTGGATTTGATATTGAGGCGCTCGAGCAATTCACCAATCTGGGGGCCACCGCCGTGAACCACGATCGGATTGATACCCACTAGCTTCATCAGAACGACATCACGAGCGAAGCTGCTTTTCAGCTCCTCATTTTCCATGGCGTTACCGCCGTATTTGATCACCACCGTTTTTCCGGTAAACCGCTGGATATAGGGCAACCCCTTACTCAGTACGGCCGACACCTGCATTGCTGTTTCACGATCCAGAGCCATTCATCTTGCCTTGTTAGTCAAAAAAGTCGGTTCATTATTCCAGAGCTGTCAGAAATCCGCGACAAGGTCCGGAGCCGCCTTTTGGAGCTGCTCACGGAATACTGCCTTGATACGCTCGAGCGCCTCCTCGGTTTCCGCCTCGAAGCGGAGTACCAGCACCGGCGTGGTGTTGGAAGCCCGGCACAGGCCCCAGCCATCGGTAAACTCGACACGGATACCGTCAATGGTGCTGATGTTTCCATCGCCGAAGTCCCCTTCGCGACTCAGTTTCTCCATCAGCGGAAACTTGGTCTCGTCGGAGACCTCCACGTTCAGCTCCGGTGTGCTGATGTCTTCAGGGAAATCCTCAAACACTTCATCGCAGTGCCGGTCTTCGATGCCGAGGATTTCCAGTAACCTGGCAGCAGAATACAAACCATCATCAAAGCCCATCCAGCGTTCGCCGAAGAAGATATGCCCGCTCATTTCACCGGCGAGCAAAGCTCCGGACTCCTTCATCTTGGCCTTCATTAACGAGTGACCGGTTTTCCACATGATCGGCCGCCCACCAGCCTCGGAGATCACACCCGCAAGGCGACGGCTGCACTTTACGTCGTACAGGACATCGGCACCGGGGTTGCGCGACACCACGTCCCGGGCAAAAAGCATCAGCAGGCGGTCCGGCCAGATGATCTTCCCGGTATTGGTCACAACGCCCAGGCGGTCGCCATCGCCATCGAAAGCCAGGCCGATATCGGCACCTTCGGCCTTCACACACTCGATAAGGTCCACCAGGTTTTCCGGTTTGCCAGGATCGGGATGATGATTGGGAAAATTACCATCTACCTCACAGTAGAGCGGTATCACTTCACAGCCCAACTCTTCGACCAGCAGCGGTGCAAGCTCGCCGGCGATACCATTTCCAGCATCCAGCACCACCTTCAAAGGTGCCGCCACCGCAATATCACCCACGATACGATCCAGATAGGCGCGGCGCACATCTTCCGAAGACTGGGAACCATGGCCAACCGCAAAGTCCCCCGTGCGGATTCGCTGCAGCAGTTTCTGGATGGCCTCGCCGGACAGGGTTTCGCCACCCAACATGATCTTCAGGCCGTTATAGTTGGCGGGGTTGTGGCTGCCAGTCACCATGACACCAGAACCGTTATCCAACTCGTGGGTCGCAAAGTAGAGTACGGGGGTGGGCACGGCACCGACACGGATCACGTTGCACCCAGTGGCCATGACGCCCCGCGCCAGCGCGTCGGCCAGATCCGGGCTTGAATGCCGGCCATCGTACCCAATGCACAGGCTGTCCACCCCCCGCTCGATAGCCTCACTGCCGATGGCACGGCCGATCACGGCGACAATATCCGCTGTCAGGGTTTCGTCAACAATGCCACGAATGTCGTAGGCCCGGAATATGGTGTCTGAGACCTCGGCCTCAGGCAGGCTCACTTCTTCGACGTCTGGCGTATCGTCCAGGCCATCGGACCCGCCGAAACCGAGCACGTCGTCATCGCCATCAAGCATATCAATGTCCAGGACATCTTTGTCCTGGAACAACGGCTCGTCAGCGGTTGATTGGGACGGCTGCCGACTGCCTGGTTTCGGCCGCGCCGATTCACCGGCTTTGGCGACCCGTTTTTCCACCATCTGGGCGAGCCGGTGCAGCACTTCAGCGGTCGACGCCACCATGTCCCATTTCAGTGCCGGTGGCTTGACCCGCTCGCCACCAAAGACCTTGTGTGTCCATTGGATCAAGGCTGTTATGTCCTGCCGCAGACCTCGCTGGGCACTGCCGAGCATAACCCAGACAACGATAGCAGCGACCAGTGCCGGAACCAGAGCGAATACGATGGCCAACGTGCCACTGAAAAGGGGCGCGGGTGCGGAGGCAGGTGTGTATCTGAGTTTCCAGTCAGGGTTGACAAGATCCCGCTCGTACGTCGGGCCATTGCCACTACCGCGGCTGACGATGTTACGCGTTGAACCGTTCACCGACTGTACCAGGGAAAACTCTCCGCCCAATGCCGGGTTTACACCGGCCATCAGCGGTTGCAGCCGGGCCGCATCGAACACCACCAATACGCTGCCAGTAACTGCTCGGCTCTGGGGGTTGCGAACCGGCGTCGACATCTGCAGGTACCACTGGCCGCTGCGCGGGAACGCATCCGGGAAAAGCCTCTGCCCCGTCTCGGCGCGGCGGGCAAGGTCGAGGCCGGAAAAACCCAGGGTAGGCTCGGAGGATGTACGGGGAATGTCTCCGTAGGGAAAGAGGTAGACGGCCTCAATATCCGGCAACACCTTGGCGAGATTCGCCGCGGCGGCGCTCACGGGGGCTTCTCCTCTCAGCGCCGCGCGCACATAGTCCTGATCGGCGACGCCCTCAACCGTGGCCTGCAACAAGGCGAGCTGCTGATCGACACGCACAGCCGCGGCGTCTGCCTCCAGGGAGGCCTGGGTTTCATAACGCCGGGACTCTGCCGGAACCGCCAACAGAAAATACAGCAGTGCTGCCGAAGCCACTCCGGCAAGCACCACCACGAGGGCCTGGGAAACAGCAACGGACGTCAGCCGTTTATGCCGTGGGCCGGTGGCGGATTTTTTCTCGTTGCTCTGTTTTTTTGCCTGCTTTCCGTCCGGTTTGGCGTCAGGTGCAGCGTCCTCAGAGTTCTTCTTTTTGCCAAGCTTCATAGTCCATCCTGCAGGTGTTTTCGCCCGAATTCTTCAATTATCAGGGAAGTATAGACCCTGAGCAGTGATCTGCGCCTGATACCTCATCGGGTTCCCGTGGAACCAAAACCGCCGTCACCTCGCACGCTGGCGTCAAAGGACGACACCACTTCAAAGTCTGCCTGTACGACTGGCACAAGCACCAGCTGCGCAATGCGCTCACCCACGTCGATGGTGAACTCGGTTTGCCCCCGATTCCAGCAGGAAACCATTAATTCGCCCTGATAATCGGAATCGATCAGGCCCACCAGGTTGCCCAACACAATGCCATGTTTGTGGCCGAGGCCGCTGCGCGGAAGAATCATCGCTGCCAACGAGGTATCCGCGATGTGAATCGAGAGTCCGGTTTTTATCAGTTCGGTCTGCCCGGGTTTCAGTGTGAGCGGCCCGTCCAGACAGGCGCGCAGATCCAGGCCGGCAGAGCCGTCCGTCGCATATTCGGGAAAGGGAACTGAACGACCTGTCTCTTATACACATCTCCGAGCCCACGAGACGGACTCCTATCTCG
>OJEP01000418.1_pt1 | contig 11785 bp, 7 predicted proteins | sample 1593761 | NCBI WGS metagenome assembly OJEP01 (sample SAMN05416783, study PRJEB24817) | seawater metagenome | isolation source: Sea water | place: Canada:Atlantic | collected 2013-11
GCATGTGTTAAGCCTGCCGCTAGCGTTCATCCTGAGCCAGGATCAAACTCTTCATTGTATATCTTTAATAATATGTAATGAATAAGTTTCAAAAGAATTTGTTTATCTAATAAAAAATAAACGTGGTTATTCTACTCTTTGTTTACGCTGTCAATTTCAATATTTTCAATGAACTAATCTAAAATCCTTAAATGATAATTTCTCAACCATTAATCGTCCTAAATTTTTTGTAGAAATGTTAGACTCGAACTAACTGCACCTTTGCTAAAATACCTTCCAAAATCTCTGTGAACTTCGCTTGTTTTTCTAAGCGGTTGCAAATGTAAAAACTATTTTCTATTCAACAATAAAAAAAATAACTTTTTTTTAATCTTTTTGCAAGCACTCAGTTTTTTAATGAACTAGATATATTCTATTAAGACTATACCCCCAAATCGGGATGCAAAGATACTACTTATTTAAATCCTTAAACAAATAAAATATTGATTATTTTGTGAGAAAAGAGACTTGCATATCTAATAAACTAAAAACCTATACGTTAGCTTTTACTTTTCTTTTTAGACACCTTCTTTTTATTCTTAGCAAACATCTTTTTATACTCTTCTACATCTACTTTACCTTTTCTAGATGCTGCTATTTTAGGGAAATCAAAGGTTAATTTTGTTTTTTGAGGTACTAGTCTCTCTTCAATGAAAGCTCTTTGAAGTATGTCTTCTATCAAATAGTCTTCATTTATTGACTCTGGGTGATACTCGCTTTTAAGCGATAGTTTAAATAAATTGGCTGTTGTATTGTACCAAAAAGCTTTCCAACCGCTTCTTAATGTTTTAATATTGTTAAAAGTGGTCTTACCTGTTTGACGGTATATTAACTTTATTAATATACGACCTTCTGTACGGGTCATCTTTTTTAACTGATCTGTGAATTCTCCTTCAAGATACTTCTGAGCTCTTTTAGTGTAGTTTCTTTTTCTGCTTTTAGAGTTTATTCTTTCTAATCTAGCATTCAAAGAATCTAATCTTTGTGAAGCTGTTTTTGCAAAGGGATAGGCTTTAAATACTTTCCTTTGAAACCAATAATAATACCGAGCGTCTATTGCAGAGTTAAAATCATGTTTTGGCAGTACAGTAAATTCCTCTAGAGCAATTGTTAGCGTGTCTCCAGTTTTAACCAAAATATAATCCTCTAACTCTAGAGGAACTGAATCTTTCTTCTGTGAAAACACAAAAGCGGAAATTAACAAAACCTGTATGAAAATTATTTTCCTCAAAAGCAACCTAATTTAAAGTGTAAATATACTTATTCTGTTGCTTTTTGTTATTAAGTATAACATAAAAAACTCATGATTAGAATCATGAGTTTTTTATGTTATGATTTTATTTAATTTAAATCTTCTTTCTGTTATCATCAGATTGTGAATCAATCAATTTATTGTAAGGGTCTACACCTACTTCAATCGGTTTTTCATCTACAATGATCGTTAGCTTATTGTTGATTGAGGTAATCTTATGCTTTTTTAAATATAGTAGTTTTTCTTTCATAACACCCTCAACATCTTCTTCTGCAAAAATACCAATATCTATATAATCTGCTAAAGGAACTGATAGAATTGGTTTCTTCATTTTTGCTGTTTTATAAGACAAGGTGTCTCCTACCTTTTCACCATAATAACGTTTTCCTTTTTCATCATTTCTATATTTAGCAACTTCAAACTCAATATCAACTTGATGTGTTCCATTTTCCAATTCAGTTACTTTCGTATTCGTTATTCTGTTTTTATATAAAGTAATGGTTTCGAACATATCTTTAATTACATATTGCAGAGAATCTGGAGTAGCTTCTTTTAAATAGTTGACGAATTCAATAGAAGTTGTATAAGGAGGTTCTTGAAATTTTACTTTATTTATAAATTTCTGAATTGCTCCATTCATTTTTTCTTCTCCAATATAATCGCTCAAAGCATACAAAACCATAGACCCTTTTTGATAATGTATATACCCTTGACCATCATTGTACATTAAAGCATTTTCACGTTTTCTTTCTAGGGTTCTTTGCAATAAGTATCCATCTAGAGCTTCCTTTAAAAAAGTTCTCATTTTATTTTTTCCTTGCACCTTTTCAATCACTTTCAAAGAAACGTATTCTGACATACTTTCTGAAAGCAAAGTTACCCCTAAAACGTCTGCTCCAATTACTTGATGTGCCCACCATTGATGCGCTACTTCATGAGCTGTTACGGCAAAAGGATAATCTACTCCATTGTCATCTGTATCATCTACATCTGCAATAAAACCAATTCCTTCTGAAAAAGGCATTGTATTTGCAAACGCCTGTGCAAAGGTTCCTCCTGTTCTTGGAAACTCAATAATTCTTGCTTGTCTAAATTGATAAGGACTAAAGTTTTCTGAATTATAATTTAAGGATGCTTTCATCCCTTTCATCATTCTATCCAAATTAAAGCTATGTTGTTTGTGATAGTAAATTTCTAAACTAATTCCATTAAACATTTCTTTTTTCACTTCATATCTACCAGAATTAAAAGCATAAAAATTTAGAATTTTACTATCCATTTTATAATGAAAAAATCTACGTTCTCCTTCTGTCCATTCTTTTTGTAAATACCCGGGAGCAATCGCAATTTGGTCTTTGGATGTAGAAACAGTTGCCTCAAAATTAATCCAATCAGAATCTTTAGAAATATAGGTATTTCCTAAAGCGCTTGCATCTGAAGGATGCGGACGTAAATTATTTACTGGTAAATTATATTTCTTACGTGTTTTATCATCTGTTAATTCTCCGCTAGCCGAATATCCTAAGGTAGGAAACATGGAGTTATTTATAAACGTTCCGTTCGCTATAATTGGCGATTTACGCTGAAACATTGTGTTTTCTTTGCTCTTTACATGCACTGTTAACTGCAAAGAATCTCCTGGTTGTATGCTTTCAACAAAAGAATATATATCAAAATGAAAAACCGTGTCTTCTAGCACTAAGTTATTTGGCCTATTAAATTCAAAGGTGCTTTTTAAAGAATTGTGGTTTAAGAAAACACTGTCTATTGCTTTATTTGTTTTATTTACCATTGTAAAAACAGCACTTGCTTTGTAGGTTTTTTTCTTTGGAAAAATGGCCACATTTGCATTTACAGCTACAATTCTGGGTTGCTTATAATTTTCATATTTTTTATAGGTTTTCTCCCATTTAACAGCATTTAACTCTGCTTGCTTAGAAGCTGAGTTCTTATCTTTAGATCTTGTTTCTGAAAAAATAGTACCTCCTAAAGCTAAAAATGCAATTAAAGCAACTACTAAACTCACTCTTTTAGGAACTGTAAAACGTTGTTTTGCTATGTAAATTCTTTCTGCAAAAGAATTTGGCAAACCTCTGACCCACATTAATAAACTCAAAATTAAGAGCAACGTACCTCCCAAAACCCAATAAAGCTTATACCATAAATATCGAGACAAATCAGAACCATAACCATTCATATCTGAATAACTATAACTCGGACCTTCATTATATTTTAAAACCGAATTCTCAATACCTATTAAAGATAAAAATGGAATACCAATAGCAAGTATCAATAAAATAAAGAATCCTAAATATTGATTTTTAACCAATGTTTGAATAAAAATCGCAAGCAAAGCCCAAACTGCATAATTCAAGAATTTTAAACCAAATAGCTCTTTTAAGTAATGCCCAATTTCAAAATCATAATACCCTTTATATACTTGAAACAACATTCCAGAAACCATAATTACGAGTAATAAAACTAGCTGCATTTTTAACAATGCAATTAGTTTAGAAAACAGTAACGTCCAATTTGGTATGGGTGTACTATCTACTAAATGATTTATTTTGGCAGTTCTTGCTCTTTGTAATAACATACCTGCATATAAAAAAGTACAAACATTTAATACGAGAACACTAAAAACATTTCCGCCACCTAACATTTGCCATGTCACAGGAAGTGTGTTTGTTCCAAATATTTCTCCAGAGCTAAATAAAGTACCAACCAACATTAAAACCCCCACAATAAGGATACAAATAAATGGCAAACTCTTAAAAATATATTTAAAATCGATATTAGATAATTTCCACATTGTTTTTAAATTCTGACCAAAAGAAAAATCTTGCCTTACTATTGGTAAGACTATTCTTGTTATTCCGCTAAAATTTATCTTTGTAACTCTCTCAGATTTTGTCTTTCTGAAAGAAATAGAAATTGCATTCTGACTGAATTTAAAGTATTTATAAACCAACCCAAATATTACAGATGAAACTATTAACCATAGCAATCTGTTGTATATAATTAATTCTTTTATGGGAATTTGCAACTGGTTCTGTTCAGAGACTGTCCAATACTTTGTGTAATACGACAGTGCAGAAGAACCAAAAGGGTCTAAAATAGCCAATAAACCTGCTTGTTCTGGTTCTGATAAGATATTAGCCACAGCTCCTTGTGCGAACAATAAAATAATGACCGTAATAAAACCTGCTGCAATATTTCTAGAAAAAGTAACCACTGCAAAAACTACCGCACCAAAAAATAATACGTTTGGTAATATATATATTAAATAGGACTGCAAATAACTCATCCCATTAAAATTGCCTACAATTTCTGAATTGGTTCCTGGAAAACGAAAACCAATAATCATTCCTACTGCAATCACCAAAACAATAGCAGAAACCACTAAAATTCCGCTAAAAAACTTAGCAAATAAATAATTGGCCTTTGTAAACGGATATGAATATAAGATCGTATGCATTTCACTTTTAAAATCTCTATAAATTGAAACACCAATAATAGAGGGAAATAAAAAGAAAATTAAAGTAGTAAAGCCGTTAAATAAGCCCGTTACATTAATTGGTGAATTTACAATCTTAGAAGAACCAGTGGTTCCTGTAAACCCATCAAAAATACCTGCAGTAGTTGCAGATATTAAAAATGACAGTACTAAAAATATGGCTGCATATATATAAAATACGGGTTTGTTAAACCAGTATTTTAATTCTTTTTTAAATATTGTTAAAAACATAAGTATTGTGTAAAAGTTGAACAGTTAAATTGTGTAATTGAAATGACTATGCAATAACCGGTTCATCTTGTTTTAAAGCGAAAAAATATACATCGTCTAATTGCGGCTCTGAAGGAACAAAGTTATCAGAAGGTTTTGTTTCTGAATGTACTCTAATATTTAAGGTATTGTCTGGATTGAAGTTTCGAGATAACACGTTATATATTTTCATGTTTTCTTCTAAATCATCTTTTTCAATGATTTTTGTCCAAATGGTATTTTCTAATTCTCTAGTTGCTTCCTGTGGCGTCGAATGCTTTAAAATTTTACCGCCATTCAAAATTGCCATTTCATTGCACAATTCTTTTACATCTTCTACAATATGTGTAGAAAAAATAACTGTGCAATTGCTACCTACTTCACGTAAAACATTTAAAAAACGATGTCTTTCCGCAGGGTCTAAACCGGCAGTTGGTTCATCTACAATAATTAATTTAGGGTGATTTAATAACAATTGTGCAATACCAAAACGTTGTTTCATTCCGCCAGAATAACCAGCTACATTCTTACGTCTTACGTCGTATAAATTGGTTATTTCTAAAACTTCTTTTACAATAGCTTTTCTTTCTGTACTATTTGAAATTCCTTTTAACGTAGCAAAATAATCTAGTAATTCTTCCGCAGACATCTTAGGATACACACCAAAAGACTGTGGCAAATAACCTAATACTTTTCTTAGAGACATATTGTCTTCTAAAACATCAATATCTCCAAAAGTAATCGCACCAGAATCCGGACTTTGCAAAGTTGCAATCGTTCGCATTAAAGAAGATTTTCCGGCACCATTAGGTCCTAACAAACCAAACATTCCTGTACCAATTTCTATGCTTAAATTGTCAATTGCTTTTACACCGTTTTTATATGTTTTTGTAAGGTTCTTAAGTACTAGCTTCATCTTTTTTGATTTAGTGATATTTACTTTTTTAATAAGTGTAAAAATAATACCTTTTGTTACACTTTTTTATGATTTTTTTAATGTAATTCCTGAAAAATCGCTTTATTTTTGACAATTAACAAAGAAATTAGAAAATCACAACTTTTTAAACTCATAAATAATGGCAAAAAAATCAATCTTAAATAAAGGATCACTTACATTTTTAGAGAAATATTTAAATAATGCTGCTCCTACTGGGTATGAATGGGAAGGACAGAAAATTTGGATGGATTATTTAAAACCATACGTAGATACTTTTATTACAGACACTTATGGCTCTGCAGTTGGAGTTATAAATCCGGATGCAAAATATAAAGTAGTCATTGAAGGACATGCAGATGAAATCTCTTGGTATGTGAATTACATATCTGATAATGGATTGATTTATGTGATTAGAAATGGTGGTTCAGATCATCAAATTGCTCCAAGTAAAATTGTAAACATTCATACTAAAAGCGGTATTGTAAAAGGTGTTTTTGGCTGGCCAGCGATTCATACACGAGATAAATCAAAAGAAGAAGCACCAAAACCAGAGAATATTTTTATTGACACAGGTTGCGCAACTAAAAAGGAAGTTGAAGATTTAGGCATACATGTAGGCTGTGTAATTACCTATCCAGATGAATTCCATATTTTAAATGGAGACAAATTTGTTTGTAGAGCTTTAGACAACAGAATGGGCGGGTTTATGATTGCTGAAGTTGCGCGTTTATTAAAAGAAAATAAAAAAGAATTGCCTTTCGGGCTATATATTACAAACTCTGTACAGGAAGAAATAGGATTGCGTGGAGCTGAAATGATTACACAGACCATACAACCAAATGTTGCTATTGTAACAGATGTAACACATGATACAACAACTCCAATGATTGATAAGAAAAAAGAAGGTCTTTTAGAGATGGGGAAAGGACCAGTTATTGCCTATGCACCAGCTGTTCAACAAAAGTTACGTGATTTAATAACAGAAACTGCAGAAGCGAACAAGATTCCTTTTCAGCGTTCTGCTTTGTCTAGAGCAACAGGTACAGATACAGATGCTTTTGCATATAGCAATGGTGGTGTTGCTTCTGCGCTAATATCATTACCATTACGTTACATGCATACCACTGTAGAAATGGTACACAGAGATGATGTAGAAAATGTGATTAAAATGATTTATGAAACACTTTTAAATATCAAAGGAGGAGAAACTTTTTCTTATTTTGAATAAATAACAACGCGTTATTGTGAAAAATAATGAGCAAGCAATCTTCTTTTATGGGGTAGTTTATCTTTTTTACAATAACGTTTTTCTTTTCATATGGACGAACTCATTGATATTTTAACCCCTGAAGGGAAATCAACAGGCAAAACTGCTTTAAAATCTGAAGCACATAAAAACGGCTGGTTTCATGCAACTGCGCATATTTGGTTCTTTACTTCGAATAAAAAAATACTACTTCAAAAAAGAGCGCTTACTAAAAAAGTGTTTCCAGGAATTTGGGACATTTCTGTGGCCGGACATATTGGTGCTGGTGAAGAGGTATTAGAAGGAGCTAAAAGAGAAGTTTTTGAAGAAATTGGCTTAATATTGGAAAATAAAGACTTCATTAAAATTGGAACAAGAATTCATCAAGTTAACCATGAAAATGGTATACAAGATAATGAACACCATCATGTTTTTATTGCTGAATTAAAAACACCCATATCAAAACTTACAATGCAACCCGAAGAAGTTGCTGGTTTAGAATTATGGGATTTAAAGGTACTAAAAGAAACAAAAAACCTTGAAAACGTCTTACTTCCAAGGTTTCATGAATATTATGTTACTGTATATAATAAGATTATTTCATACTTAAAAGAAAATTAGATTTTTGATTGGTACGTATACAAATCAAAATACCTCCCTTTTGCCATTATCAATTCATCATGAGTTCCTCTCTCTGCAATACTACCTGCTTCTATTACTAATATTTGATTTGCTTGTTTTATAGTACTCAATCGGTGCGCAATTACAATAGTAGTTCTATCTTTTACCAATTCAGACAAACTTTTCTGAATTAAAGACTCACTCTCTGTATCTAAACTAGAAGTTGCTTCATCTAAAATTATAATTTTTGGGTTTGCTAAAATTGCTCTTGCAATTGCCAAACGCTGGCGCTGACCACCAGATAACTTCACCCCTCTTTCTCCTATTAATGTATCTAAACCGTCATCAAAACGATCTGTAAATTCACTTACATACGCAGCTTTTACAGCATTTTGTAATTCCTCTTCGGTTGCATTTGGCCTTGGAAATAAAATATTTTCTCTAATGGTTCCTTCAAACAAAAACTCATCTTGTAGAACCACACCCAAATGTTTCCGATAACTAGACAATTTTACATTGGCTAAATCTTGATTGTCTATAGTGATTTTACCAGATTCCGGATTTAAAAAAGTAGCAGACAAGCCTGCAATGGTAGATTTTCCTGAACCAGAGCTTCCAACCAATGCTGTTACAGATCCAGAAGGCACTTGAAAACTAATATTATTTAATACTTCTTTTCCTTCTTCATATGCAAAAGAAACATTGTCAAAAACAAGTGCTCCTTCCATATTTTCTAATTCTATTGTTCTATTTTCATCGTCTTCCTCTGCAGACATATTCATCAATTCTTCTGTTCTGTCCAGACCTGCCAATGCTTCTGTTAACTGACTTCCAATATTACTCATTTGTACAATTGGCGCTATCATTAATCCTAATAAAAAAGTGAAGGATAAGAATTCTCCAACCGTCAATTCTCCAGTCATAATTTTATACCCACCAATTCCCATAATTCCGGTAGTTGCAAGGCCTAATAAAAAAGTAGCAGCACTTGACATAATTGCAGTTGCGGTTAAACTCTTTTTTACATTTTGAAATAACTTGTCTACTCCTTTTTCAAACGTTTCATTTTCTTGCGCTTCTGCATTAAATGCTTTTATAACTCTTACGCCCGATAATGTTTCTGTTAATCTTCCTTTTACTTCTGCATTAATAACGCCTCTGCTTCTAAAAATAGGACGAATATATTTAAACGCATTTAATGCTACTACTCCAAATACAGCCACAGGAACCAATACAAAAAAGGTCATAGACGGACTAATTTGAATTAGCAATATCATAGATATTACCGCAGTAATTGTTCCACCAACGAGCTGAACCAAACCAGTTCCTATTAAGTTTCGAACTCCTTCTACATCGCTCATAATTCTAGAAACCAATCCTCCTGATTTTGTATTGTCAAAAAAACGAATAGGTAATGACAATACTTTCTTTTGAACTTGTGCTCTTAATTCTGATATTAAATATTGTGCTTGTACACTTAAAATACGTGTTAGTAAAAAAGAAGTAACTGCTTGCACTAAAATTGCCAAACCAACAATAAGTAATAGACTGTATAGCTGCTCATAATCCTTATTAGGAATTACGTCATCTAATAATGTTTGAATTTTTAAGGGAGCAACCAAACTAGACAGTCTGCTGAATACAATAAGTATCAACCCTATAAAAACCAACTTTCGCTTTGGCCAAATAATAGTTTTAAATGCTTTTAAAATAGAAACTTTTGGTTTCTTCTTATCTTTTTTTGAATCTTGTAAGTGTTGCATTAATGCTTTTAAATTTAGAATACGGTTACTTTGTTCTTGTAAATTTATATGCCAATGAAAAGAACTATGACAGATTAGCAAAAGTACAACATACAAAAAGACCTGTCAGCTTTTTAAAACAGAACAGGTCTAAATAAATTTATTTCAAGGTTATTTATAATCTATTACCGATTATACTTTGCACAACTTCTGGGTTTAATAAGGTAGAAACGTCTCCAAGCTTGTCTATTTCATTGCAGGCAATTTTACGTAAAATACGACGCATAATTTTACCTGACCGTGTTTTTGGTAATCCTTCTGAGAACTGAATTTTATCTAATTTTGCAATCGGGCCAATTCTATCTGTAATTAATTGATTGATTTCTTTTTTTAAATTATCATGATTTCTACTTTCTCCAGTATCTTTTAAAGTTACATATCCATACAATGCACTGCCCTTTATATCATGCGGAAAACCAACAATAGCAGATTCTGCTACAGCTGGATGCTCATTTATAGCATCCTCTATTGGTGCTGTTCCTAAATTGTGCCCAGAAACAATAATTACGTCATCTACTCTACCTGTAATTCTGTAATAGCCAACCTCATCTCTTAAAGCACCATCGCCTGTAAAATACATATTCTTATATGCAGAAAAATAGGTTTCTTTATAACGTTCATGATTTCCCCAAATAGTTCTTGCAATACTTGGCCAAGGAAACTTTACACATAGTCTTCCCTCTACCTGGTTTCCTTTTAACTCTTTGCCGTTTTCATCCATTATTGCAGGTTGAATACCTATAAAGGGTAAGGTCGCATAGGTCGGTTTTGTTGGCGTTACGTAGGGTATGGGTGTAATCATCATACCTCCTGTTTCTGTTTGCCACCAAGTATCAATAATCGGACTTTTCTTTTTACCAATATTATCATTATACCAATGCCAAGCTTCTTCATTAATAGGCTCTCCTACAGACCCCAATACTTTTAAAGAGGATAAATCGTGTTTGTCTACTAATTCTGTTCCGTGTTTTGCCAGTGCTCTAATTGCTGTTGGTGCGGTATAAAACTGATTTACCTTATGTTTCTCTACAATTTCCCAGAAACGTCCGAAATCTGGATAACTTGGTACGCCTTCAAACATTAATGTAGTTGCTCCGTTTGCTAACGGACCATATACAATATAAGAATGACCGGTAATCCAACCAATATCTGCGGTACACCAATACACATCTTCTTCTTTATATTGAAATGCATTTTTAAACGTATATGCTGTATACACCATATAACCAGCAGTTGTATGCACCATTCCTTTCGGCATCCCTGTAGAACCAGAAGTATATAAAATAAATAAGGGGTCTTCTGCATCCATAATTTCTGCTTCACAATCTATAGAAGCATTATCCAATAATGGTTGCAACCATTGGTCACGGCCTTCTTTCATTTGAATGTCTGAATGAATTCTTTTCGCTACTAAAACAGTTTTTACACAAGAACAATTTTCCAAAGCTTCATCTACAATTCCCTTTAAATCAATGGTTTTCGCACCCCGATAAGAACCATCAGATGTAATCACCATTTTACAATCAGAATCATTAATTCTTGTTGCCAGTGCAACTGCTGAAAAACCTGCAAAAACTACAGAATGGATAGCACCTATTCTTGCACAAGCAAGCGTTGCAATAGCCAATTCTGGAATCATTGGAACGTAAATACATACCCTATCTCCTTTTTGAACTCCGTTTTCCTTTAAAACATTGGCAAACTTATTTACTCTTTCTGATAATTGTTTATAGGTAATATGTTCTGCACCCTCACTTGGGTCATTTGGTTCAAATAAAATAGCAGTTTTATCTGCTCTTGTTGCCAAATGCCTATCAATACAGTTTTCTGTAATATTTAGTTTTGCCCCTTGAAACCATTTTATTGTTGGCTTAGAGAAGTCCCATTCTAAAACTTTATCCCATTTTTTACGCCAAACAAAATGTTCTTCTGCAATCTCTTCCCAGAAATTTTCCGGCTCGCGAATAGATTTTCTGTAAACTTGATAATATTCTTCTAAATGTTTGATATGATAATTACTCATTGTTTGGCTTAATTATTTATTTTTCGGATTCTAAAAAAGAAACTAAACTATAAAAAATAATCCTTATATTTTTATTTATTCTACTTATAACAGTTTTTA
>OJEP01000428.1_pt1 | contig 11659 bp, 9 predicted proteins | sample 1593761 | NCBI WGS metagenome assembly OJEP01 (sample SAMN05416783, study PRJEB24817) | seawater metagenome | isolation source: Sea water | place: Canada:Atlantic | collected 2013-11
TAGGAGTCCGTCTCGTGGGCTCGGAGATGTGTATAAGAGACAGCTTCTGGCCGGACATGCCACCGAGTGCGATCAGATCAATCGCGGGTTGTGTGAACATCATGCCGCCAGTGCTGTCGAGCTTCCCGGTCAGGATATTGAGCACGTAGGCAAGCCAGGTCGCAACGCCGCCAAAGGCCTGGGTACTCGTGCCCATACGGGTGTACAGCGCAGCCCTCGGTGTTGTGGCCAGTTGCCGCGCGAGGTTGCGGATATCAGCAGCCGGCATGCCGGTGTTTTCGCTGACAGCTTCAGGTGTAAATCCTAGCGCCGCCAGTCGTACCAGATCCACGTCTTTTGTCCACTGTTCCGCGTGGCCAAGATTGACCAGGTTCTCTTCGAACAGGGTGTGCACCATGGCGATTAACAGCAGGGCATCGGTGCCAGGGCGGATGAAATGGAATTCGTCGGCGAGTTTGCCGGTTTCGGTGCGGCGTGGGTCCACGACCACCATCTTGCCGCCACGGCCCTTGAGCGCCTTGAGTCGCCCACGGAAGTCCGGCACGGTCATCAGGCTGCCGTTGGAGGCCATCGGATTGGCGCCAATGCAGATGAACAGGTCAGTGCGGTCGATGTCCGGTATCGGGAAGAGAATCTGGTGCCCGAACATTTCCAGGCTTGCCAGCATGTGGGGTAATTGGTCGTTGGAGGTGGCGGAGAAGCGGTTCTGGGTACCCAGGGCCCGGAGGAATGGCATGGTAGCCACCAGTGAGCCGTGGTTGTGCACATTAGGGTTGCCGAGGTAGGCGCCAATGGCATTGCGTCCGTGCTCTTTGCGTGTTCGGTGCAGCCGGCTGGCCACCAGATCAAAGGCTTCGTCCCACTCCATTTCCTGCCAGCCATCGGTGGTGCGCCTTACCGGTTTGCGCAGGCGCTCCGGGTCTTCGTGGAGGTCCTGGAGGGCGACGGCCTTGGGGCAGATGTGGCCATGGCTCAACGGGTCGTCCTCGTCGCCCTTGATGGAGGTGACATGGCCATCCCTGACCTCAATGGCCACGCCGCACATGGCTTCGCACAGATGGCAGTTACGGTAGTGGGTGCCATTGTCCATGGGGTCTCTCCGTTGCTTGTGTTTTATTTTTGCTAATTGGTTTCAACAGGCAACCAGATTAGCAGGAAACCGGGTGAAGAGGAAAAGCGCTTCATGGTTTTGTCGGCCAAAAAAAGGCCAGCCCATCGGGCTGGCCTGAGAAGCCTGAAGTACAAGACTACTGCTGCGCAGGGATGTCTTTCACCGGATTGGAAATGAAGTTGAGGTAGGTGCCGTTCACCGGAATTTCCAACGGAAGTCGAAGCGTGACAACACCAGCATTCTGGAATCCTCCCGTGTTTGCGGTGACAAGCAGTTCGTCGTTGGAACCGACTCGATTGGAGTTACGTTGTTCAATCTGCATACGGCCGTCGTTAAAGAAGGTGATGTCTCCTTTGAGCTCAAGCGTAAATGGGCGCCCGTAGAGGTCATGCGTACCACCAAGGGGGATGGCCATATCCGGTGCGTCGATCAGCAAGTCGGCGTTGGTGATGAATACCGGCTGACCATCCTCACCCTCAGTGATCACCCCGGGCACCAGAGAGTTCCGTGCGCAACTGCTGCCAGTGCAGCTCGGGTCGTCTTTGGCGTAGCGCATCCGAAGTATCTGGGTGTTGGTTACGGTTTCCTCCTGGAGCGGGATGAAGCCGATTACCTTGATTTTAGTGAACACGCTGATCGAGGTCGTGCTGAGCATAGTGGGATATAGATCCACGAGAATGCCTTCGACTTCGTCCCCGGTCACATTGGGGTCTGGATCGTATGTGCCGGGCCCCTTCACCTCCGTGTTCAGGGCGTATGTCTGGTAGATGAACTTGCCGCGTGGGCAGTCAACGCCTTCTCCCGCTTCACAGCCCACTTGGGCAGGTGCGGTCGGTGCAACCAATCCACTTGCCGAAGCTTCTTTGCCGGTCACTGCCAGTTTGGTGGCGTTGGCCGAAGCTGCCCAGCCCTCTGCATCACTGCCATCATGGGCGAAGGGTTCCAGGCAGTTCTCAACGTTCTCAAACGTCCGGTTGCCACTGTCGTTGGTTCCACTGTTGCAGTCGATCAGAAAGTTGGAGTTGGTGTCCCGGACAGGGAGGTTGCGCAGAGGGGTGAATACGGTGTTCTTTGCTTCCGCACCGGTGAAGTAAATCACGAGCGGATCTGTACCACCGTCCGGGTCGTTGAGGCCTTCCAGCAGGTCGGTTTTCAGCGCCAGGCCGTCGGTATCACAGACTGCGCTGTATGTGCCGGCACTGCAGGCGCCTGCCGCTTCTGAGGAAGCGAGTGTGTACCGATAATGTTCGCCAGGCTGCCAGGGTTCGTCTGGGAAGAAACGAAGCCGCTGGGCGCTCAGCTCCAGGCGTCCCGAAACCGGCTCGCTGGAGTCGACGGCGCTACCGCCCACACCATTCTGAGAGACCTTCTCCACAGTAAATGTAGTGCCTTCGATGATGGAGCTGGGGTCGATGGTCTTGGAGAAAACCACGGTGATAGGCCGATCTTTGGGCATGGTGGATACCGGCAGGGTATCGACAGTAGCGTCGCGACCACCGCTGTAGGCGTCGCCCCGAACGTCATAGCACTGTCCAAGAACGCCATTTTCAAGGTCCAGCAATGAATGGTCAGTTTCGCATGGGTAACCGGGATAAGTGGTCAGCGCCAGCGGGGGGCGCTTGGTCAAGGAGCTGCCGCCGATGGGGTCCAAAGAAAAGTCCAGTGGTGCCAGCGCCGTAGTATTTCCGGCAAGGTCGGTCACGCCGTTTACCGTCACCTGATAGTCAACGCCGTGTTTAAGGCCACCTTCCGGGTTGAGAGTGACGGTTGTGCCGTCGAGGCGAATGTTCAGATCATTCACGGCCGTGCCATTTTCCATCAGGCTCACGCCGCCTTCCAGAGATGCGGGATCCAGTGGCTCGTCGAAAAACAGGATCACCGGATCCCCCGGGCGCTGCATAGCCTGACGGGTAGCTGGAATTGCGTTTTCAGGCCCGGGCATCCAACTGATCAGAGATGGTGCTGTGCTATCCATCTCGCGAAGGTTTTCGGCATCCAGAGCTGAATCTACGTCGGTTGCGGCCTCAAGATGAAAGGCAATAGTCGAGTCAGTGTATTCCTGCCCCAGCAGGGCAGGCTCGACCGTGCCAATCGCGTCAATGGTCAGGACGCCATCTTTTACCAAGGCAACCCCCCGCAACTCAACGCCCATCAGTGTTTGTGACAGTGCAGCGTTTGGTTGGGCGTTCTCGGTGTTCATGGATACGTCCATGAAAAGCGTGATATGCCGTGGAGCATTCAGGTCATCTGTATAGGGGTTAGGGCTCAAGTAACCTGATGCATCCGACAACATGGTGACCTTGATGTCTCCTGTTGTCTGGAGATCACCGGTTGCCGCATCCAGCACCGGAACTTCGCCACCCACTCGGACATCCAGGCTGGTGCTGCGTAAAATACTGCCTTTCGCAATTCTCAGTGGCAGGGCTTCGTTCGCCTCAAAGGCTGGCGCAAAGGCCAGCTCAGCGAACAGATCACCGGTTTGTTGTGATGGCCCGGCGTTGCCTTGAAGCACGGAATTAAGCGTGACCCCATTGATGATCTGGCCGTTAAGGATGGACGTCGTGGCTTCTTCTTCGCTCGCTCCGGACGCGAGCCCCGAATCCACTGCACTTTGCTGCAATACCACCGTTGGGCCAGTGTCCCTGGGGGTAAAGCTCCAGTCTGAGCTGAAGCGAGGGCCAGAGGGATCGTCGAGGCTGGCCAGGTTCTGGACTCGAAGCGTGTAGTCACTATCACTATCGAGGATGTCGTCCTTGCTGCCGCACATGATCGGGTCTGCCGTCACGCAGGGATCCAGCGTAATACGGTTTCCTTTGACAAGAACGGTTGCCGGTACCGGTTGATCGTTTGCGTCCAGTAACTGAATAGACCCGCCCAGGGATTCCCAGTCAGGGTGAATAGGCTGGGTCATGATCAGACGAAAAGTGGAGAAGTTCATGGCTTGGAATTCACTGTCGGACGCCGGCACCCGAGAGGCGACCTCAAACACCTCTGATGTGCGGGCCAGCGACGCAACGCCGGACAGTGAACCTCTGGTCTGAAACTGGATACCTGGGTCGCCCACAGCGTTGGGGGTTGCAATCTTTCTGCCGCCCTCCGCAGTGAGCGGCTCGCTGAAGCTGAGATTGAAGTCTGTCGCCGGTGCCAGGGGATTATCAAACTCGAGTTTCAGGCTTTTCCCATCGTCTACTTTGGACACGGTGAACGAAACGGGGGAGTCGTCTGCGGTCATCTGAATCGTGGTCTGCAGATCGTTTTCACTGTCGTTGATTGCATGGCTGAATCGCACCACAGTATCAGATTGCGGACTTACCCCAATCTGACCGTCAGTCGGGTAGCTGTAGACAACAGAGCCGGGCGTCATCGGCTCATTGATGGTCTGGTCATCACCCCCGCCGCATGCTGCCAGGAGCATAGCGGGAATCAGTGCCAATGTGTTGTTGTGTTTCATGGCAAACCTCTCCTCAGAACTTCAGGGTGATGGAGCCGCTGACAACGTGAACGTCACCGTCGGCGGTTGCCTGCTGTTCGTTGCCGTCATAGTCGACGATGGTGAAATCCCGGTCCTGCAACTGCTGATATTGGTAACCGATATCCAGCCGTACCGGGTAGGCCAGCACACGGGTGCGTTCATAGGTTGCACTAATGCCTAGCCCGGCCACGATCTTGTCGGTGTCCAGATAGTTCAGCTCCGGGTTGCGGGTGGTTTTGAGGGGAGACTCCTCATACGCCAGCCCGCCCCGGACGGCAAAGTGCCGGCTGAGCTGGTATTCAGCGCCGATGCGAGGCACCAGAATGTCATCAAAACGGATGCGGTTGGCGGCACTGACACCCTCCTGGTCCTTGATCGTATCGCTGGCGAACTCGTCTTCCAGCTCAGACCAGTTCTGCTGCTCAATGCTGCCGCCGATGCGCCAGCCATCACCCTTATACTGGGTACCTATGGCAAAGGTTTCCGGTTGGAAGGAATCGATAGTGGCCACGGCAAGGCTCAGGCCCGGGTCGGGGATGGTCTGGGTAACGATGATGTTGGAGTCAACCGACGTTGAGGCGGATGACTTGGCGCGATAGGTGACCGCGCTTTCCCAGCCGTCGAGGAAGCAGTCACTGTCGGGGCAGAAGGTATCTCCCCACTTGATGGTGGTGCCGAGGATGGACTTCAGCGAAGGCTCAGCGTTAACCGCCAGTCGCTCGCGGCTGGTTTCACCGCCAAGCGTTGAAACCGCATCCAGTTGAGCGGCTGCTTCCAGGGTGACACGCACCGAGAAACCGCCCGAGATGCCCCGCCAGAGTGGGGTGGCGCCACCAATGTTCAGGAACAGCGGTTCCTTGCCGTATTGCAGGTATTGCCCGGATTCGGAGGTTTCCGAGGAGAACGCCAGCATTTCCTTACCATATTTCTCAACGCCTGCGATGAAGCCCAGGTAAATCGGGTGATCGAAGCGGGTCAGAGACGCCAGGTTGGTTTTCATACCGATCAGGACGTGCTGGCTCGGCGAGTCCGAAACAATATCGCCGTCTGCATCGGACCGGCTGGAGCGCAGTTCCTGCTCTGCGTGAAGGATGCCGCCGGTAAGCTCGCCACGCTCGTCACTGGTTAGATAAGACGGATTGTAATAGGTGGCTGACACCTGCTCGTTGAACATCGACAGGGACTGGGCGGTGGCCACGTCTACGGGCATTACGCCGTAGGTTGTACCGAGGTTGCCCATGCTGGCGGAGACATTCAATGAAAAGCCGGCCGAGGCGGCTGCAACGGCGAGTGTTATCGCACGCAGGGAAAAGCGGGAGGTTGAAACCATGAAACGCACTCCATTCGTTTGTCTTTGTTATGGACCTTTGCCGTGCCCCGGAGCCGGGTAACAGGGCTGGCAACTATTGTTGGTACATTTGTTCGAAAAGCAGTGTAGTGCTCTTGTCTTATCGGGACGTTGGCTTCTTTGACAGCTTTGGGTGTCGGAATGACCACTTCTCAGCCAAACATGGTTTAAAAATGACGGAAATACAGAGCCTTATCAGGCCGGAAGGTGTTTGTTTCTGTAACGAAGAGTTGTGAGCGGTTGCAGGTTTTGGGCGAGCACAATAGGGCCCCTTCTGGAGCCCTGTGGATAATTTGGCTGGTCAGCCGGGTAGCTGGTCTGGTCAGCTGCTGGACAGCACCGACAATACTCTCTGTGCATGCTCGGCCATTTCACTGCCCAAACTCGTCAGGTAACCGCCATCATTCTGGGTAATCAGCCCCTTCTGGTGAAGACGTTCTGCTGCTTTCACCATCTCCGGCGCGGCGGAATGCTGGTGAACCTTGATGCCCTCCTGCGCGGAAGACAGGTCGAACATCGCCAGCAGATTGAGTTCATCAATGTGGTCGGAAGAGAAGGGCATGGTGCGTTCCTTGTGTTATTTTTAATGGCCTTAGTGTAGTTGTATACGAAGCTACGGTATTCGGCAAAAATGATTTTGGATAAACCAGCCACCCGGATGGAGACAGGGATGTACACCCTTCATATTGCGAACAAGAACTACTCGTCATGGTCACTACGGCCCTGGGTCCTGATGAAGGAACTGGGTATTGATTTCAACGAACAGCTTATCGTGTTTGGTGATGAGCCTACCTGGCAGGCCTACAGACGTCTGAGCCCAAGTGGCAAGGTACCCTGCCTGATGGACGAAAGTACAACCGTTTGGGACTCCCTGGCCATCGTTGAGTACCTGGCTGAGAGCCACGACGGAGTCTGGTCCAAAGGCGCAAAGGCCCGTGCCTGGGCTCGCTGTGCAGCTGCGGAAATGCATTCTGGTTTCCAATCGCTTCGGGATATCTGCAGCATGAACGTTGGCCTGCGTATCCGCATGAACACGGTCAGTGAAGGCCTGCAAAAGGATATCGACCGTATCGACAGCCTGTGGACCGAGGGCTTGCAGCAGTTTGGCGGACCGTTTCTCGCAGGTGATCGTTTTACCGCTGTGGATGCCTTTTTTGCCCCTGTCGTCTATCGGGTACGCACCTACGGGCTGGATTTGAGCGAAGGCGCCGCTGCCTACGTTGAGAGGGTTCTGGCGTTGGCCAGTATGCAGCAGTGGGAAGCGGAAGCCCTGGCGGAACCGTGGCGAGACACCGAACACGAGGACATCGCGTTCACGGTCGGAACCCTGCTCGCAGACCACAGAAATTAGCCACTTTCTTTAACAGACAGAGGACAACCAGGCATGATCAGTTGGGAAGACTTTGAGAACGTAGAGCTGCGCATCGGCACGATCATCGAAGTGGATGAGTTTCCCGAAGCTCGCAGGCCGGCGTACAAGTTGAAAGTCGATTTCGGCCCGGAAGTGGGCATCCGAAAATCCAGTGCGCAGATTACCGACCTTTACAACCCTGAGTTGTTAGTGGGTAAGCAGGTGCTCGCCGTGACAAACTTCCCGCCAAAACAGATTGGCAAATTTATGTCCGAGTGCCTGGTGACGGGGATCAAGAATGATGAGGGGGCGGTAACGTTGGTTAGTCCCGACCATCACGTCAGTAACGGGCAGAGGCTTATGTAATTATCCGTGAAGGATTTGGTAACTCTCCCGTACCGGTAATTATCAGCACCGGATTGCTCAGGTTATTGGGAGAGTGATGCGGTGTGTCATCAGGGTCGAAGTCCGACTAAGGGAAGGCGGTAAGGGAATGGATGAGCGTCGAAAAACTTTACGAGGGGCCTTGACGGAAACTGCGGTAAATAGTTGTAACTGTTTGATATTAAGCTATTTCCGTGTGGTGGTCCATTAAATGCATAATTTCTCTTTGAAAGCTTGGTGCCGGAGTCAAGAAGATTGTCTTCAAAGTGATTTACGGTCCATGTAATGGAGGAACGGAAAATGAACACAAAAGGTTTGCTGTTGTCATTGCTGTTTGTAGTGGGTTCTGTTTTGGTGGCTGGCTCGGCTACGGCAGGCGTTATAACGTACGACACTTGGGAAACAAATGAAAACGGGACTGGCAACTATATTTTCAAGGTTGATGACAATACTGCGAACAGGTTCAACTATTCTCTGACCGTTTCTCCGTGGAATGCCGAAGCATTGGGCATTTTTATTGATTTCGGCACTGACAGTACGGGAGCGGGCCTTGCGAACCTCGCAGGGGATAGCACTGTTTCCCTGTTAGGTCGCGATACTACCAGTACAAGTTGTGGGTCAGGTTGTAATGTTAATGGCCTGACCATACCCGGTTTTGATGGTACATGGGGTTTGATATTCGGCCTCGGGACTCAGGGTTTCAATGGGATTCAGACGTTCAATTGGAGTACATCTGCCTTTGGTTTAAGTCTTAGTGATTTCGGGGTGGTTGCAATTCGTTCGCAGGTTTTGTGTGGAAATGGAGATTTGTTACCTGATGATGAGAGTAATTGCACGGGTAGCGATAAGGCCTATGGCTATAGTTCCGTTTCGGTACCAGAGCCCGGCACGCTCGCTCTGCTTGGTGTGGGTTTGTTGGGGCTGTTTTCCCGCCGTAAGGCAGCGTTAAAGAGTTAGTCTATTTGGAGTGGCTGAACTGATAAAGGAAAGGCCTCTGGAGGGATCCAGGGGCCTTTTTATATGTCAGATATACATGTCAGAAATATTTACGATGGGCGGGGCTGGTGAGGTGCAAGGAAATTTTGGTAAATTGTGCATGCGACCATAAGTTGGCCGCCCGTTGCGACCATAAATTGGCAGGTTAGGGGGGGGGCGCTTTGTCATCGATGCGAATTGCGATCTCAGGCTTTTAAACAAAAGCGGACATTAGCGCCGACCCGCACCAGTCCCGAAATCCCAACAAACGAACACACTTTGTTCCGAAACCCAATTTTTAGCACTGGGCTCACTTATCGTAAACGTCCGACCATTACACATTGTCGGATATAGCCGGCTTCCAGTTGTGGGGCAATGGGTCGTCGATGGCGTTGTTCTTATGCGTTGGCACGCGGATGTGTAGGGTCCCACTGTTGGGGCGGAGGAGCGGGGTTACCCAATCCGCTCGCACCTGATGAACCCGCATTGGCATGCTTTCGGTTTTCCTGTGACAACATGCTAACCATAAGATCTTGGATTCCATCACTAAATCGACTTGAAACGTGCCCTTGAGCTGTCAATTGGTTTTCAACCGAGGAACGCCGTAAGGACCGGCTAAAGCTTCCCGGCCTCCAACGTTGTAATGCGACAGACTCATGGTTTTACCTCCCTGCAGTAAAACCACCAATACTCTCGCCCGATGCGTCTCTCCATTCATATCTTTAACCTGCCGTGTCAGTGGTTTGCCTTGGTCGTTTAACATCGGCGCCCACTCTATGGCTTGGTATTCCTCCGTCCAGGAGCGGCTCATAGTATCCCCAGATAATTCATGCGTGCAGCTTTCGCAGGCTTTATGCTCCAGTGTCGCGGAGCCATCTGGGTTAAGTTGGTACCGATAATCCGCCACTGCAGGATCACGATGCTCGTTAGCGTAGAAACCGGCATAGTTGGCTCTTGCGCTCTTATTCACAGGCAGCTCTCTCTGGGCGCCGCCAGCAGAGGTGTACCGAAGGTACTCCACAGAAGTTTCAGAAAGCTTGCCGTTAGAAGAATCACCCGGAGCGCTGCCATTTGATGAGCGAGTTGCTGATGTAGCCGCCTGTCGTTTAGTGGACTCAGGCTTCGCATTCTGCACAGATTCGTAGGTATCCCGGGTCAATTCGCCGCGTTCAATGTCGCGTGCCACACTGACTCCTAAATCAATTGCCGAATCCTCAGAAAATCCAGCATCGTTTGAGAGAGCGACAACCGCTAATCCCCCTAGGATAGCTGCTGCGCCTGACACTGAATTTCCAGTTGCTTCCGTTGCACCGCACTCGGCTAAAGCGGCCTTCTCTCCATTCTGGTAGCAGTACCTAGCTCCAGGGGTCGTACCGCCCGGACCAGCAACCACCTTGTGAGGATGCATTACGAACATGCCATGCAATTTGCCGTCTCGCGTCCACCATTCATAGGCCAGGTTTGAACCTACATAACGGACCATATGTATTGTTCTCGGATCCGTGCGGCGACTGACAATGGTGTCTACCGCATCGATACCCTCCAAACCGCGAGATTCTTCTTCCAAAGGCAATGCGATCGCCAAGCGAATACCTTTCTGGCTCATGCTGTACTGGTAACGCGTCCTCTCCTTTGACAGCGATAAACGTCTGATCTGTCCATCGTGAGAAGTGACAATCTGCTTGCCTTTGACAGTCTCCGGGCGCATGCGATTCTGCGTTGTTGCGGTGTATCGGAATATGGATTCCGCAATGTATGGGACTGTTACCGATTCCGCTTCGACACACCTTCCATTAGTTATTACTGCCCTTTTCTCGATTACTCGATTTTCTTTCTCAAACTCTTTCTCGGTAAAAGGGGATTGAGACGCAATATCCCATAATTCGGACTGAGGCGGACGACAGCCATCAGGCAATGAGTCACGGCTTTCAATGTAACTGGCAAAGGCTGCGTGCCTATCCAAAATTTCGTTCTGCCACTTTACAAGCTTTTCGTTTTTGAATTGAGGGTGCCCCGTCAATGTGGAGCTTGGCTCACCCCAATTGCTCGCACAGCCCTGAAGCAGAATTACAAAAATCGCAACTAATGCCTTACCCAGTTTCATGTGCTTGTTCTCTCGTTTCGTCGGAAGCAATTTAGCCCGAAAAGTGAATCCTCTCCCTGCACATCAAAGTCGGTCAGCCTAGCGAGGTGCACGAACCAATAGTTGATGTCGGGTACTGGAAACCTAGAACAAGAGGCCAGCGCAGGCAAAGTTTCAGGAGCGATGCCCTATTTCTTGCTCACACAAACCAAGTAGAGGGTACAAACGCCAGCGCCTAAAACCACCGCGCCGGTGACCTGCTGCAGGGGTTATCCCACAGTCTGAATGTTCGCTTTGCGACCTTAGCGTTGACTACGCTTGGAAAGCGGCCATTTTTGCTTACCTAAGTAAGTATAAAGTGGTCAAAACGGCCAGGTTATGGTTTCAATAACAAAAGGAGGTGTAAGTACTTGAAAAGTGGTGGGCCCACCTGGACTCGAACCAGGGACCAAAGGATTATGAGTCCTCTGCTCTAACCAACTGAGCTATAGGCCCTTTTTCAGCGGATGCTGCTTAAAGGTTTGCTTTTTGGGGTGTCGCTTCCGGGCGGGAGCAACAAAGCGGGCGCCATTATACCGGTGAGGGATGGCGCCCGCTACTGTTGTGGTGTTATCCGTTGCCCTGGTCGTCAATGAAGCCGCGCAGGTGATCGGAGCGGGAAGGATGACGCAGTTTGCGCAGGGCCTTGGCTTCGATCTGGCGGATTCGTTCGCGGGTTACGTCGAACTGCTTGCCCACTTCTTCCAGTGTGTGGTCGGTGTTCATTTCAATACCGAAGCGCATGCGCAGCACCTTGGACTCGCGCGCAGTCAGGCCGGAAAGCACGGAGCGGGTGGCTTCGCGCAGGCCTTCGGCGGTAGCGGAGTCGACGGGTGACAGGGCCTGGACTGTCTCTTATACACATCTCCGAGCCCACGAGACGGACTCCTATCTCG
>OJEP01000436.1_pt1 | contig 11523 bp, 8 predicted proteins | sample 1593761 | NCBI WGS metagenome assembly OJEP01 (sample SAMN05416783, study PRJEB24817) | seawater metagenome | isolation source: Sea water | place: Canada:Atlantic | collected 2013-11
TCTATTTCTGCCAAAGTTTTTTGAAATTTAGCTTCATACCAGGCCAAACCAATAACAGCTGTTGCTGGTTGCTGTAGATTTTTATCTATCTCCCAACCTTTAATTAGGCGGAATGCATTCCAAATTTTATTGGCAAACTGTTTTCCTTGCTGACATAAATCTTCATCAAACATTAAATCGTTTCCTGCAGCAGAACTTAACAACAAACCTACTCTAACCCCATCTGCACCATAGGTGTCAATCAATTTTAACGCATCTGGAGAATTCCCTAAAGATTTAGACATTTTACGACGTTGTTTATCGCGAACCAATCCTGTTAAATAAACATTCTGAAATGGTTTTTTATCTTTGTATTCATACCCAGCAATAATCATTCTAGCTACCCAGAAAAATAAAATATCTGGCCCGGTTACTAAATCGTTTGTTGGATAATAGTAATTAATTTCTTTATTTTCTGGATTTCTGATGCCATCAAAAACCGACATTGGCCACAACCAAGAAGAAAACCAGGTATCTAAAGCATCTTCATCTTGACGTAAGTCATCAATTGAAAATGACTTCTCTGCCTCGTTTGAAGAAACCGCTAGTTTCTTTTTAGCCAATTCAAAGGCTTCTTCTTTGCTTTCTGCAACTACAAAATCATTTTTGCCGTCTCCATAGAAATAGGCAGGAATTTGTTGACCCCACCATAACTGTCGAGAAATATTCCAATCGCGAATATTTTCCATCCAATGTCTGTAGGTGTTTTCAAATTTTTTAGGATACAAATTAATGGCAGTATCATCTCCTAAAACCGCATTAATCGCTGGTTTTACCAAATCTTCCATCTTTAAAAACCACTGATCAGACAATCTTGGCTCTATAACTGCTTTGGTTCTTTCTGAGGTTCCAACTTTATTGGTATGAATTTCTGTTTTTAACAAAAATCCTTTTTCTTCTAATTCTTTAGAAATTTCTTTACGAACAACAAATCTGTCTTTGCCTTGGTAATGCAATCCGAAAGAATTTAAAGAAGCATCATCATTAAAAATATCAATTACTTCTAATTTATGTTTATCCCCTAAATTTTTATCATTTTCGTCATGTGCAGGTGTTACTTTTAAACAACCTGTTCCGAATTCAATATCAACATATTCGTCTTCTATAATAGGAATAACTCGATTACATAGAGGAACAATTGCTTTCTTTCCTTTTAAATGCGAAAAACGTTCATCATTAGGATTTATACAAATTGCTGTATCACCAAAAATAGTTTCTGGTCTTGTAGTAGCAATAGTTAACGTATCTTCTGAACCTTCAATTTTATATTCTAAATAGTACAAGTTTCCTTGTCTTTCCTCATGAATCACCTCTTCATCAGACAATGTAGTCTTTGCTTCAGGATCCCAATTCACCATTCTAAATCCTCTGTAAATTAAACCTTTGTTGTATAAATCAACAAAAACCTTAATTACAGACTCAGACATTTCAGGGTCCATTGTAAAAGAAGTTCTTTCCCAATCACAAGAAGCACCTAGCTTCTTTAACTGTTCTAAAATTTTCCCTCCATATTCATCCTTCCAATCAAAAGCATGCTGTAAAAATTCCTCTCTTGTTAAATCGCTTTTACTAATTCCCTGCTCTTTTAACTTGGCTACAACTTTTGCCTCTGTAGCAATAGAGGCATGATCTGTTCCTGGAACCCAACAAGCATTTTTACCTAATAAACGTGCACGTCTAATTAAAACATCTTGAATTGTATTATTTAGCATATGCCCCATATGTAGCACACCTGTTACGTTTGGTGGCGGAATTACAATTGTGTAAGGTTCTCTTTCGTCTGGCGTTGAATGAAAGTAATTGTTTTTCATCCAGTAGTCATACCATTTACCTTCTACCTGGCTTGCATCATATTTAGATGGAATTGTCATATTTTGGAATAGTTTTGAAAATATAGGATGCAAAAATACAAAACTCTATTTTGTAGAAAAAATAAGTGGTTGATTTTTTAAAACAAATTATTAGTCTTAATTTTGTAATGTAAAATTAAGATTATGAAAACATTAGGAACGCTTCTTTTAGTATTATGTGCTACTTTATCAATAAATTCTCAAGAATTTAAATTTGAACAAGAAACCATTGATTATGGAAAAATAATTAAAGGCTCAGAAGGAGAAAGAACATTTGTCTTTACAAATGTTGGAGATGCCCCTTTAATAATACAAAGTATAAAATCTTCTTGTGGATGTACAGTGCCTAAAAAACCAGAAAATCCAATTATGCCAGGAGAAAAAGGAGAAATAAAGGTTTCTTATGACACGAAAAGAATTGGTGGGTTTTCTAAGCAAATAACAATACTATCGAATGCAATTACTGCTAGAAAAATTGTAAAAATTAAAGGTTTTGTTTCGAATGTAGCGCTTTTAGAAAAAGAAAAAAGTATTCTTTCTAATAACTAAATCCTTTTTTCTAGACGAAATTTAAAAGTCATTTCAATACCATCTCTTTTAATTTTAAGCTGAATTTTTTTATTCACTTTTTCGCTAAACTCATTAACCATATCTTTTAATTTATAATAGTATGCTGGTTTTCTATTAATTCTTATAATTAAATCTCCTGCTTTTAAGCCTGCTTTATCAGCATTAGAATTTTTAACAACCGTTTTAATTTTATAAGAAGGCTTGAATTTATATGAAAAATTAGTAAAAAATGTAACTGAATTCTTTTCAGACAGTTTGTAGTTAGAAATATCTTGTGTTGCTTCTCTAATGAGTTGCTTGCCATTATACATAATATCTAAACCACTCATGTTATAGTTAAAAGGAGCCTTAAAAAATTTATTTTTCTTAAACATTATTTGTTTGTTTGGGTAATCTAACCAAACTGTAAATCTTTTTAAAACACCACCTCCTAAACTACCATTTCTTTGTTCAAAGCGTCGTGCTAACCTCGTAGAAAGTGTGTCTAAAAAAGAAACTGTTGGATTCTTAATTTCAAAATCCCCTATTTTAAGTCCTGGTATCCTGCTTCTATTACCATAAATGATACCACTTAAACCCTCACCTAAAATATCATTAAAAAACTTTTTAGGAGTTTTAATTTCTTTTTTAGAGTTTTCAAAAAGCCATAGTGCATCACTTCCACCAGAATCTAATAACATTTTTACATTAGTAAAAGTATTATAAACAGTATCTAACTGAACTTGAACATTAACGTATGGTTTTTTTCTATGAAATTGAAGTGGTAAAACTTCACATTTTCTACATTTTTTAAGTCTAAACTTTTTAGGATTATAGAACGTTATTTCCTCTGCACTGTAGTTAATTTTTACTGTGAAATTTTTCAATAAATTGTAACCAATAATACCATGAATCGTTGTGCCCATTTTACTAGAAAAATCGAAAACATCTTTTAAAATTACATATATGGATGCATTAACGTTGAACATATCTTTTATGCGTATTCTATTATTTTCAGAAAGCAATGCATCTACAGAAGCGCCACCTCCCAGACCTTTTAAAAGAATTTTCTTAGGATTTAAAACAGCAATGCTATCATTTTTTGATAAATTAAAAATAATTGTTTTATTTACGCCAGTATCTAAAATAAAGGAAAGTGTTTTTCCATTAACCTCAAGAGGAATTACAATTAAATTATTAATTAATTTAAAAGAAACTCTTTGTTTCGATTTTGTTTTTTTTTGAAAACGGAATCCGTTTTGTGCATTGATTCTTATTACGAAACCAAGAAGTAGTAAAGTTACTATAAGAAGTACTCTTTTGTTCAAGCTGCTGTTTTTTATAAATTTACGATAATAAGATTTGTGTACTCTTATTTTTGATAATAAATTTAGCCTTAAACTTTTGGTAATATAAGGCATCATCTAAAATATATTTCGCAAATTTGCAGTGTTAATTTTATACATAAAACAATATGCCTTTAATCTCTAAGAAAGGAATACAAATGCCAGAATCGCCAATTAGAAAATTGGTGCCATTTGCTGAAGACGCTAAGAAAAGAGGCGTTAAAGTATTTCATTTAAACATAGGTCAGCCAGATATTAAAACGCCGAAAATTGCATTAGACGCAGTTAAAAACAACACTTTAGAGACGCTAGCTTACGCACGTTCTGAAGGTTCTGAAACTTACAGAACTAAATTGGCAAAATATTATGTAAAAAACAACATACCTGTTACTGCAAATAATATAATTGCAACTACAGGTGGTTCTGAAGCTTTGCTTTTTACAATTGGTAGTATTACAGACCCTGGAGATGAAATTATTATACCAGAGCCATTTTATGCCAATTACAATGGCTTTTCTACTGCTTCTGGTGTAACCGTTGTGCCAGTTATTTCTAAAATTGAAAATAACTTTGCACTGCCAAAAATTGAAGAGTTTGAAAAATTAATTACCAATAAAACCAAAGCAATATTAATTTGTAACCCTGGAAATCCCACAGGTTATTTATATTCTGAAGAAGAGATTGAAAAATTGAAAAAGATTGTCTTAAAACACGATTTATTTTTAATTGCCGATGAAGTGTATAGAGAATTCACATATGATGGTTTAAAACATACATCTATTTTATCATTAGAAGGAATAGATAACAATGCCATTGTAATAGATTCTGTTTCTAAACGTTACAGTATGTGCGGGGCTAGAATAGGTTGTATTGTTTCTAAAAACGATGAATTTATAAAAACTGCCATTAAATTTGCACAAGCAAGATTAAGTCCGCCAACATACGCATTAATTGCAAGTGAAGCTGCCTTAGATACGCCGCAATCTTATTTTGATGATGTTATTGAAGAATATGTAGCTAGAAGAAATACATTAATTGCAGGGCTAGAAAAAATAGAGGGTGTAAAAGTTGCAAATCCAAAAGGTGCTTTTTACTGTGTAGCCGAATTACCTGTTAAAGATTCTGATCATTTTGCACAATGGTTGTTAGAAGATTTTAATTTAAATAATGAAACAGTAATGGTTGCGCCAGCAAGCGGATTCTACTCTACACCGGGTGAAGGAAAAAACCAAATAAGAATGGCATATGTTTTAAACAAAACAGATTTAAACCGTTCTATAGAAATTTTAGCAGCAGCCTTAAAACAATATCCTAATTAGTTGAATATTCAAGAAAACATATCTCTAAAGAAGTATAATACATTTGGTATTGCCGTAAATGCCAAACGTTTTATTTCTGTGGCTTCTGTTTATGAGTTGCAACAACTTTTAAAAGTAGAAAAAAATATTTTCTTAATTTCTGGAGGAAGTAACATGCTACTCACAAAAGATATTGAAGCATTAGTTGTACATCTTGATATTAAAGGAATTTCTATAGATAGAGAAGATGACAATACTATTTATCTTACTGTAAATGCTGGCGAAAATTGGCACGAACTTGTTATATGGTGTGTTTCAAATAATTACGGAGGCATAGAAAACTTATCGCTGATTCCTGGAAATGTGGGTACTTGCCCAATTCAAAATATTGGTGCTTACGGAGTGGAAGTAAAAGACACCATAACTAAAGTTGAAGCTCTAGAAATTGAAACAGGTAAATTAATTCAGTTTTCAAACGAATCTTGTAATTTTGAGTATAGAAACTCTCTCTTTAAGAATAAAGAAAAAGGAAAATATATTATTACCGCTGTAAGCTTTCAGTTAACTAAAAGAAACCATAATTTAAATTCTTCTTACGGTGCTATTGAATCTGAATTAATAGCAAAGAAAATAACAAAACCTTCTTTGAAAGATATTTCTGATGCAGTAATCGCTGTCAGAAAATCGAAACTTCCAGATCCAAAAGAAATTGGAAATAGCGGCAGTTTTTTTAAAAACCCTGTGATTCCTAAATCCAAATTTTTAGAACTTCAGAAAGAATATCCAAAAGCTCCAAGTTATAACGTTTCTAAAACTGAGGTTAAAGTTCCTGCGGGTTGGTTAATAGAACAAGCTGGTTTTAAAGGAAAACGTTTTGGAGACTATGGTGTGTATGAGAAACAAGCACTTGTTTTAGTTAATTATGGCAATGCAACTGGAAAAGAAATCTATAAACTTGCACAAAAAATTCAAGAAACAATTATGCAAAAATTTGGTATTTCTTTAGAAATTGAGGTAAATATTATTTAATAAAAAGAGTCTCACTTCCACAAGATATAAACCTTTTTAAAAATTAATTTAAAATTTTATTTATTCTTTTTTTAATGCCTTAACATCAATCATAAGTTGTGCTAATGACGCCCTATTAAGACTATTGTAGATGCCTCTTATGTGTTTATTTGTATCAATGAGTACGAAGTTTTCAGTATGCAAAAACGCATCAATTCCTTTTGGTTCACCTAAATCCTCTTCAACAAAGTAAAACTTTCTCCCCAAGTCATATATTTCTTTTTTATTACCAGTTACCAAATGCCATTTCTTATCTATGATACCATTCTCTAAAGCATACTCTTTAAGTTTCGGAACTGAATCTATTGTTGGAGTCACAGAATGTGATAAAAATAAAACAGCTGTATCATTTTTAAATTCTTCTTGAAGCTTCAGCATACTATCTGTCATCATAGGACAGATTCCAGGGCAAGTAGTAAAGAAAAAATCGGCAATATAGATTTTATTTTCAAATGTTTTTTGAGTTACCTTTTCACCATTCTGATTGATCAATTCAAAATCTGGTATTTTATGGAAGCTTTTTAGCGCTGCACTTTTAGAAGAAATCCATTTTGGTGTAAAAGATGCCTCATTAAAAAAAGGCAAAACATCTACTCTACTGCCTTCTTGAGTTTTGATGTTCTCTTTACATCCAATTACAATGAGGAATAATAATAAAAGTAAATTATTGTTTTTTAGCATATTGAACTTTTTCATTTTTAAGTATATAACATAAATTGGTTCTGTTCATACCAAAAATACGTCCATTTTTTGCTTCATAATTTACATATATCCTACCATTCTCTAACCAAGCTTGCTGTAAACCCTCTTCTTTGCCTTTGTTTAAATTTTTCCTTTTGGCCAATTGCCCATTCAAAAACCATATTTTTTGAAGACCATGTCTTTGACCATTCACATAATTAGATTCTGAATATATTTTTCCACTTTTAAAATAATTCAATTTTATTCCATGGAGTTTATTTTGAATGTAGTATCCTTTACTTTTTATAGAGCCATCCTTAAAAAATTTAAAATATGGACCTTCTCTTTTACCCTTAAAAAAACCTATTTTCTCAGATATACTCTTGTTTTTATCATATACAACAGCATAACCATTAAAAGGTTTTTGGTTATAAAACCATTGCCCCTTTAAAGGGTCTAATTTTATTTCCTCTTTTTTAATAAGGGTATTAACTATTTCTTTACCTAAAGAAAGAGAAGTATTTTCGGTACCCTGTTTTTTACAGCTACCGAAAACACATAAAAGTAATAAAAGTATATACTTAGTTAATCGCATTTGGTGTTCCTTGATAAGGTCCTACAAAAATTATATATCTTCCAGTTGTAGCATAAAGTTCATTAATAATATGGTAATGGTATTCTGCTATATCTGTGTGCTGAGTTAAACTCGTGTGACCACCTGAAGCATCTAAATTCATAGGATATGTTCCCGTTGAATTGCATTTCCTTCCATATATAAAAAATCCATCCGAAATAATACCATTTAATTTATCATCATCGTCTGAGAAAGCTAAAGGTTCTAAATGATAATGATAATCAGTAGGTCCAATATGTGCTCCTGAATAATCTAAGCTACCAACAGCAGCATCTAAAGCACCATTACCTTCCTGATCGTTATAAAGATAAGCACCACTTACAGCAACACCAATAGCACCTAATGCCGTCGCTGTTGTTGCACTTGCTAAATCAGGACTTGTAGATACTGTAACAGAAGAAGAATTATCTCGACCAGAAGTATCAATTCGTGTTGGTGTCATTTGCCCTGTGTTTGTGACAGTTGGTGCTACATATAGTGCATGGCTTTCACTCCAATATGGAGTTGTATGATTTGGCAATCCAGTCGTTTCAATAACAACATCGGCTCCTGACAAATAAATTGTTGTTTCATTAGTATCAAACTCTGCAAAAGCGCTGTGTAAAGAAGTTACCGTTGGCGTTTCTTCTTCAATTTCAGCTTCTGAACTACAAGCCACAAGAACAAAAAATAGCATTGGTAAAAGTATTGATATTTTAATGAATTGAGTTTTCATTTATAATGATTTAGGATTATTTAATATTTAGATACAAGCTCTTTTATAAACTTGCGCACGTTAACTTCAATTTAACAAAAAACAGCAATAATTAAATTATAATTCTTTAATAAAATCTTGTTCGCTCAATAGTTTGGTATTCAAAAAACAAACGTACAAAAAAAAGACCATCTTTTCAGATGGCCTTCTTTCACTTTTTCCATTTCAAAAATCTTTGTAGCCTTATTTTATTAAATATTTTGAAGCAATAGTTATTAAACTAAAGTAGCTTCAAATTAATAGTAAACTAGTTTTAATACCTAAATAGCTTTCTTTAGAAATTATATAGAAAATTTCCAAAAAAACAAAAGCTTTACAACTGTATACCTTTTATTACAATTATCACAAACATAATTTTTAGCACCACGCATATATCTTGACGATCCTTTTCTTTTAACTCTGTATTTCGCGGTAGAACTACATTTTGGACATTTAGAGGGATTAATCATTATTGTTATTTATTGGCAACATTGTTTTATTTAAGCTTTATTAGGGTTTTGTTGAAAATTAGCCTCCAAACCCCTCTCCCGGATCGATTATATCAGCTGGACTACCAGCTTGTGTTTTCTGTGGACTTAAAATCATATAGCTACCCAAAGCTGTTAATGCAGCGTATTTCCCATAGTTTCCTATCTTTTTAACTGCAGCCTTACGGGTAATTTTATCCGCTACCTCTTGTATCGGCTTTATATTATTTTTCATGTTATGATGTTTATTTTTCTTAATTATTTAATACAGTTACTACTACTTTATTCTAAGAATATTTTCTCTCTTATTATTTCAGATCCTATTTTAAGTTGAACGGTATACACACCTTTTGATAAATTAGGTAAAGCAATATCTTTAACACCATTTGTATTAAAAGAAGTACTCATTATTTCTTGACCAATAATATTGTAAAGCTTAAGTGCTTTCGCTCCTTCTGGTAAACCAACAATTCTTAGATTGGTGTTTGTTGTTGTATAGATCTTAATATTTGTTAAAATTGGAACATCTGAAACATCTAAAACTTTTTGTGACGTATGTAAATAGAATCTTCCAACACCATTAACAGCTGCTGCTAAATCGACTTTGTAAACATCAGTATCTACAGCAATTAATTCTGTAAATACATTTAGTTCTCTATCTTCTAAATACACCTTAATACCCGCCGGTAAATTTATTGCTGTTGCAGAAAAAGTAATTTCTTTATCGGCATCTGCTGTTATACCAACAGGAACTACCATACTTTCATAATCTGAATTTGGTAAAGATTGAATTGCTAGTTTTCTACCCGAACTGTTTGTAATGGTATTTGTATAAAGACTGAAACTCGCTGTACTATTAAAAATAGAGCTATCATACCCATTATCAAATCCGGTAGTAGTGCCTTCTATATAAAAGATATCTGTATACTTCGTAGATGTGCCATTAGTAATTAGCAATTTAATTTCTGGCCTTTCAGAAGAATTTGTTTTTTGAAAAGTGTCTACTGATTGGTGAGACTGCATGCTCTCTCTAAAATTTAACACCGTACTTTCTTCTTTAGGTTGTACAAAAAATCCTTGCGTAGGTGCAATATGTTTTAAAGTACTAGTCAATGAAATAGGTTTGTATACTCGTTTTAACTCAACATCATCATAACGATACATCCAAAGAGTCTTTTCTTCTAAGTTATTTGAATTCTCATTTAAAAAGCTTTCAATATTAATATAAGATGGGTACGGATTTCCTACTAAATTATAATCAATTGTTCGCCCAAAACTTGAAATAGCAATATCAGTTGTTGCCATTGTTCCTGTAAAAGAAACATCTCCTAAACTTGCAAGTTTTGATGAGTATCCTTGTCCAGAAGTTATAGCACCAGTAGTAGTGTTTTTATAATAATTCCATGTATTAGAATCGTATAGATATGAAGCAAGCCCTATATCACTATTTGTAGCTTCTATAAAATTATTTTTTAAATACATATTTTCTATAGTCTCTCCAACTACCGGAGATGCTATTAAATGCCAAGTATCAGATAATGTTCTGTTATAGGTAAGAGCTCCTATAAATGTATCTTCTGCTATTAAAGAACTACCAGAAGCCATAATTACTGCATTCACCGAAACGGGTCCAGTAACTGTTGGATAATTATCCAATCCACTTGGAATCACAACAACTGCGTTAATAGTTGGCAGAATATTTGTACTCCAGTTATTCAAATTTAACCAATTGCCATCTACACTTCCATCCCAAGAAACAACAACTGGTGTTACTGTAAACGTAACATCATCCGAAGTCGCTTCACAACTTCCGTCTGCTGCAATTGTATATCGAATTGTTACCGATGTATTTGTATTGATATTAGTTGGTGTGTATGTTGCTTTTACAAACAATCTTTTTGGCGTACCACTGCAAGGATCGCCAAAAACAGTATTTGTAGCAGGTATAGTTACAGAATTTTTACCAATAGCATAACTCTCTACAATACTTAAGCTATTAGCTGCATGACAATTAGAAATTGTATAATTACCGTTTGAACCTGTGGGTGTTCCATAACTTGCGAAGGTAACGGAATTAATTACTGAACCAACAGGTGCTTGTAATACTAAATTTTGATTTTCGTTAGCAGTAGCATAAATAACGTTGTTGCCACTTATAGTAGCTGGCGTATATATGTTTTCTATAATAGAACCGCCTCCTGAAACAATACTCCATTCACCAACAAATGAAGATGTTCCCGTTAACGTCTTCGTCTCGTCTACTGTAATGTCATCACTTGACGTTGTGTTGTTAGCAATTGTACAAACTGGTGTTACCGTAAAAATAACATCATCGGTTGTAGCAGCACAAGAACCATATGCAGCAATTGTATATCGAATTTTAACTGTAGTATTTGTATTGATATTAGCAGGTGTATAGGTTGAACCACTGATAGTTCCACCACCAGATACAATGCTCCAAGAACCTCCAGAAGGTGTTCCTGTTAATGTTTTTGTTTGTTCTTCAGTAATAGTAGCGGTCGCTGTTGTGTTGTCTGCAATAATTTCTGCAGGCTCTGTAATTGTTACATCTCCTAAATCCGTTGGGAAATCACCATTACCCCATTGTGACCAAACATTATATTCACCTGGTTCTAGGTTAGAATAGGTAATACTTCCTGAAGCATCAGATATCCATGTTTGATAGGTTGAACCTCCATCTAAACTAAATTGTATATAAGTTCTTTGTGAATCGTCAGGAAATGTAAAAGTAATAGTTCCATTGTTTAGACCATAACAAGTTACATCTGTTTTTGTAACTATCGCATATGGAAAAGATTTTACATCAAACGTAACAT
>OJEP01000447.1_pt1 | contig 11057 bp, 9 predicted proteins | sample 1593761 | NCBI WGS metagenome assembly OJEP01 (sample SAMN05416783, study PRJEB24817) | seawater metagenome | isolation source: Sea water | place: Canada:Atlantic | collected 2013-11
GATCTACACCTCTCTATTCGTCGGCAGCGTCAGATGTGTATAAGAGACAGCGACAACAGCTCCCGCTCATCCGCCCCTTTGGCGCGAACTGTGCTGGTGTGTTTGCGCAGGTAAAACGCCCAATCCGCCTGCTTCTCGCCCAGGCGGGTTCTGGCCTTGTAGGGCCGGGTTTCGCCGCCCGGTACCCACAACACCAGAATCAATTTGCCCTGAACGTCATAAGTCGCGGTCAGTGGGTGATAGGTTGGCTGAATCGCAGCATTCCCGAGGTTCAGCAATGCCTTCTGGATGCTGTCGATCTGCTCTGGAGGCAAACCCGCAGGCGGCAAGACCGGCTGCCCATTAAGCTCCTCGACACCTACCACCACATAGCCACCACCCAGATTGTGAAAATCATTGGCGAAGGCGCAGATGCTGTGCAGCACTGCCTCCGGGTTCCAACCCGCTTTGTATTCCACCCGCTCGCTTTCGATGGTGCGGTGGTGGAGTAGGGAGTCTAGACTGATGGGAAGGTGCATGGCGAGAATGGTCCCTTGTCCTGGCCTTGTGCATCAAAGGTAAGTTGCGAATGTACTGCGTTTTGCTGTGATTTGCTAGCAGTAGGTAATGTAAATGGCAAAGGGACGTAAAGGGATCAGCGCGTAATGCGCAATGGCGTTGCCTGGAAAAGGAAAAAGGCTCTGCATGGGAACGAGGCGAACAGAAATATACAAAAAACGAATATAAAGAACACAGCCACTGACAGCCCATCTTAAAAATGTCCGCGCTCTATAGCGCCAGCCCTGGCGGCAACATCGGCCCTTTTGCCAGCTTCCTTGCTGAACTTGTTAAAGGAACGAAACGAGCACATTTACCCAATCACATGCTCCCCTGCCTTACTGACCAGCCGCGTGCTTTCTTCTACCTCATACTCCGGCTCAAGCACCGTTGAGACATAGAAGAACTGGGTGGCAACCTCATCACGGGTGATGTCCACTTCCATCCAGCCGCGACCCATGCCGCGCATGAAGCGCATTTCCGGGCTGTCGCGCATGAAGAACTCCACCAGCTTTTCTTCCGGCAGCGGCATGAAGCCCTCAAACCCGGGCGATGTCACACCCGGCGTGCCGAATTCAACCGCAACGGGATCACCCTGCTCATCGTGCAAATCGAAAGCCCAGGAGCTGTGGGTATCACCAGCGAGCACGACGGCGTTATTGGCCAGCGTGCGGAATTGTTGCAACACCCGCTCACGGTTGGCCGGGTAGCCATCCCAGGCATCCAGGTTCAACGGAAACTGCTCTCTGCCACGTTCGCGCAGCATGGCATAGCGACCTGAGATTGCCGCTTCACGTACGTCTTCCGGAAACTCGTCGTCTTCGACGACAGGGATATTCTTGCGTCCCATGATGACCTGCTGACCGATCACCTGCCAGGGAATACCAGCATCCTTGGAGCGGCGCAGTTCATCAGCCAGGAAGCCTTCCTGCGTGCTACCCAGGATGGTTCGCTCAGGATCGGCCAGGCGTTCGCGCAACGTCTCCACATCCATAGAGAAAGTCAGCTGCTCATCGCGTCCTACCAGACGGGTATCAAGCATGATCAGTGAGGCCAGATCACCAATATCAAAACTGCGATAAATGGCGCCTTCTTCTACGCTGCTTTGTTCGCGTATCGGCAACCACTCATAGAACGCCTGAATGGCAGCGCGGCGGCGCGGATCGAAATCGCCCTCTCCCTGCTCCGGGTTGTGATTCTCGGCGCCGGTTTTGTAAGTATTGTTGGTGATCTCGTGATCATCCCAGACACAAATAAAGGGATGCGCCTGATGCACAGCCTGCAGATCTTCGTCAGTTCGATAAAGGCCATACCGCATGCGGTAGTCTTCCAGCGTCACAATCTCATGCAGCGGCTGAACGTGACGTCCCTTGTCCAGAGCTTCCGGGTTGGCATAGCCCCCATCGGCATATTCATAAATATAATCGCCCAGGTGCAACACCGCATCACAGTCGCGAGCCGCGATTTCCTTATAGGCATTGAAGTAGCCCTGTGGGTAGTTTGAGCAGGACACGACTGCCAGCCGCGTTTGTTCCACACCTGCCGATGGCAATGTACGGGTACGACCTATGACGCTCTCTACGCCTTCAGCGACAAAGCGATAGAAATAGGTTTTACCTGCCTCCAGACCAGTGGCGTCCACTTTTACGGTGTAATCACGCTCAGGACCGGTCTGAGTGTTGCCGGAAGCGGCAATATTATTGAAACGCTGGTCACTGGCCACCTGCCACTGCACCGACAGGGATTCTGGTTGACCGCTACCAGGCAGCACGCGCGTCCACAGGATCACCCGATCCTGCAAGGGGTCACCGCTGGCAACGCCATGAGTAAAATGCGAGGGGGCTGCGGCCTGCACTGGCAAGCCACGGATCGCCAGGCTACCCAGCGTAGCGGCGGATATGGCCAGAAACCGGCGGCGGCTCAAAGGGAAACGTTGGCTCATCGAAAGCTCTCCTGTCAAACACGTGAGAAAACGCCTGACAGGCTAAATCGTATTCACGACAGGGCAGTGACAGCCACCTACTGTGCTTTTTCCAACACAGTCAGCCTGACATCAACTGTCAGCTGCAATTCCCTCAACTGCTCCACCTTGTCCCGGCCTTCCGCGCTGGCCCGATAAAGATGCGGCGTCATCATCAACAGATTCCCGATCTGCTCAGCACTGGGTATCAGAACAGAAAACATCACCTGCTCTGTGGCCACCAGCTTAAACCCATCAGGAACCTGATTTTGCGAAGGCCGGGCCGGTTTCAGCACCGGATAAATAATCTCCCGCAATTCCCGCAAATGCTCAGCGCCAGCATCGGCCATCAGCAGCCGCCCGCCGGGCTTTAGCACGCGCAGAAATTCGGCATACACTGGAAAACCAAACAGACACAAAACCCAATCAAGTGTTTCGGGTAGCACGGGCAGGTTAGCGTTATTACCCACCACCCATGACATCTCTTTGTGTTGACGGGCAGCGGATTGGACGGCCCATTTGGAGATATCCAGGCCGAGCAGGTTCAGGGTTTGTGCCGACTGCCCACCCCCATGTTCAGGTACATGTTCATGCTCATGCGCTGCCAGCTGACGCAGGTAGTAACCTTCACCGCAACCGGCATCCAGACAGCTGAGTTCAGACGATGGTTCTGCACCGCTGAGCACGGTCTGGGCGACTGCTTCTGCCAGCGGTTGGTAATAGCCATTGGCCAGAAAGGCCTGGCGGGCAGTGACCATGGCTTTGCTGTCACCAGGGTCGCGGGAGCGTTTGTTTTGTACTGGTAGCAGATTGACGTAGCCCTGTTTGGCGACATCATAACTGTGTCCCTGCGCACAGGCCCAGGTATTTCCTTCACGCTGAAGTGGCTCGCCGTCCAGCGGACAGGCGAGTTGTTGAAAAGGCCTGACTGTCATGTTTTGTCCTTGAGTACTCACCAAACCAGATGAAAATTTTCCTGGCGTCGGAACACCCAGTGCCGTTCGCCGTTTTCATCCAGGTAAGCCTCTTCCTCTTGCCGGCAGTTCGCCTGCTCACCATCCCATTCGGGGATAGCGCGGGTGGCCTGCAGTTCAATGGAGTGCCAGGTTGACGGCAATAATACCGCATCACCCCGAACAGGCACACCTTCTTGGCCATCCCAGCGACCGATCAAGGGGCCGGCTCCATGGCCGTGGTCACCAATCGGATGGGTGTAGACAGTACCGGTGATACCTTCATCACTCATGCGCTGCAATGTTGATGAGAGAATATCGTTACCCGTGCGACCCGGCTCCATTTCTTCCAGCAGCAGTTCCTGCATGCGGTTTGAGTCGCCTAGACAGGCTTGCAAACCCGCCGGCGGTTCGCTTTCACCGGGCTTAAGCACGTAGCCCAGGTGCTGTGTGTCGGTATGCAGGTTCATGGCGACCACGCCGAAATCTGTCCACAACAGGTCACCTGGCTGGATAACGGTCGATTCCCTGATGCGGCCACTGCCCTGACGCGACACATCCACGGAAGGCTGGAACCACACTTGATAGCCCAAATCCTGCACGCGCTGACGCATCCACCAGATTACATCTTCCGTGGTGGTTTCGCCGGGGGTGATCACAGCATTGGAGAAGGCTTCGGAGATCACGGTGTGCACGGTTTCCATGATCTTGCGATAGCGCGGCATCATCTCGGGGATGCGCTTGGCGATATAGTTCATGGCCAGGCGAGGCTCGCGCACCACACGATCCAGATAGGGACCCAATGCCTCTTCCAGTGCCTCGCGTTCGCCCGCATGCAGGCCATCGGAGAAAGCCCACACCTCATCAATATTCAGAGCAATGTTATCCGGGTCGCGATCTTCGATCACTTCACGCAGCAGATTCCACTGCTCATTTCCTACCAGTTCGGCGGTATCCTGAGTGGGTGCAGGTCGTGTGGAACGATAAGCCTCGAACACCCCGCCCTGACTGGAGCCACCCAGGGCCAGACGCTCTACCGAGCCATCCGGCTGCCGGGTCATCACATAAATGGAGCGACGACGGGCCGCAAACGTGGTGGGCGAAGTGATGGACCAGAACACCGGGTCTTCGGCATATTCGCGCATCGACAGAATCCACATGTCGACACCATACTCGCTCATCAACGCTGGTAGTACGCGATCCATTCGTGCTTCCAGCCAGGCCTGCTGTTCATCGGCTTGATCGCGCAAACTGGGCAAGGGTTGAACATGAGCAGGCACCGATGCCGGGACATGAACGGGTGTTTGCGCAGTGACAGGGAGTGAAACCAGAACGGAGGTCAGAACAGAAAGGGCTAGCAGATACGATGACTTCATGTAGGGATACTCTACTGACAAAGAGGTATTATCATGCAAAGTCAGATATTCACAGAGGCAGTAGGGGCAGTCAAGCTGCCCCTGCCGTCAGCCGGATCAATCCATCAGGCTCTCATAAATAATATCCCTGGAGATCGTTCGCATATCCGCCGCACCAGGCCGTGTTGCCCCCTGCGCCTGAATCATACCCAGCCAGAAAATGTCATTGACCGGGTCAATCCAGAACCAGGTGCCAGCAGCCCCTGCCCAGAAGTAGGTACCCGGCCCTTGCGGAGAACCAGCAGCCACGGGATCGTAAATCACCCCCATGTCGACGCTCCAGCCCACCCCTGCGTCTCCGATTCCGCCAATCGCATAGCTCATGTCCTCGTCACCGATCAGACTGTTGGTGCTGAGGATGCGGACGGTTTCAGGTGCCAGGATGCGCGTGCCATCCAGTTCACCCTGATTGATCAGCATCTGGATAAAGCGGGCATAGTCATGCGCGGATGAGACCATGCCACCGCCGCCAGACTCCAGGCGATTGGGGTCGAGGTAACTGGGGCGGTCAGTGCGATGCGGCTGTTGTGCCAGGCTTTCGGCTTCACTGTCCCAGTAGTGCACCTCGGCAAAGCGCTCACGATCCTCCGCTTTCACGTAGAAACGCGTATCCATCATGTCCAGCGGCTCAAACAGGTGTTGGCGCAGGTACTCGCCATAGCTCATGCCGGTGAGCTGTTCGACGATATAGCCTTGGATATCCATGCCAATGGAGTAGTACCACTGCTCACCGGGCTGGGCCAAAAGCGGAATACCTGCCACTTTTTCAACAAGGTCGTCCAGGTCACTGGAAGCCAATACGGCCTGGTCACGAAACGCCTGGTTCACTGGGTCGTCACCCATGAGGCCATAGGCAAAACCGGCGGTATTGCTCATCAGCTCACGCATGGTGGGCTGGCGTTCCAGCGGTTCCAGCTCCATGTTGCCATCACCGTCGTAATCGGCCATGACCTTCAGGTTGCTGAACTGGGGCACATGCTTGCTGACCGGGTCATCAAAGTCCCAGAGACCGTCTTCCCAGAGCATCATCATAGCCACGCCGGTGACCGGTTTGCTCATGGAGTAAATTCTGAATAGTGAATCCTTGCTCATCGGCGCCTGGTCATTGATGCGCGCGATACCTGCCGACTCATAGGTGGCGATCTGACCGTCTTTACCCAGCATCCAGACCATACCGGCCACGCCCTGATTGGCGACAACCTCCCGCATGGCGTCGTCCAGTCTCTCGATACCAGCCTCGCTAAACCCGGCCGCTTCGGCACCGGCTTCATGTTGCGGCCAGGACTGGGCATGTGCCAGCCCCGTCACAATGGCGGCCATTGAAAGACAAATCAATTGATTGAGGGCAGGTAACCGAAGGGTAAGTTGCATGGCAGGGACTCCGTCTATTCTTGTTATCGTTTTTTATCGTTTCTGTTTCGTTTCTTTGACTGCTTCTTTATTGCTTTATTGTTTCATTGTTTCATTGCTTCCTTCCTAAAAGGATGCATGGAAGTTACAGCTATCTTAGAGTGTCCGATACCGTCGTACAACTCAGATCAAGGCTCTACGGTATATCTGGTACAACGCCAGGCAAATGCGCTGCGCAATGTTACAGGTTGATCTCACCATCAATGACTTTAACCACCTCACCGGCAACCCAGACCGTATCTGAGGATTTGTGCAGATGGATCCGGCCGGCCCGTTGCAGCATCGTGCCCTGGGCTGACAGGTAAGTTGACTTCACAACATTTTCCTCCATGAGCCACTGCGCCAGACTGGCATTCAAACTTCCCGTCACCGGATCCTCGTAGCCGCCTTCCCCAACAAAGGCCCGCACTTCGATATCTGCCTCATGGGAGGAATCATGAAGACCAACCACGCCCAGGTTGAGTGGAGAAAGTGCGGCCCAATCAGGCTTGAGGGAAAGCACCTGTTGTGCAGAACGCAACATAATGGCACACCAACCCGGCCCATTATCCACCCACTGATGACGGACAATATCTGATAACGGCAAACCAAAAGCGTTCGCAATCTTGTTAACCACATCCTCTTCCAGAGGCCCCGAACGGACTAACGGTGGTGCCGCAAATGCGAGAGATGAGCCTTCTCGGCGAATGCTGATCAGCCCTGCTTCACACTGCTGTACGATCACATCTGATTTGCCTGGCTTGCCACCTGCTGACAACCAGGCATGACATGAACCTAGCGTCGGGTGTCCCGCAAATGGCAGCTCACCACCAGGAGAAAAAATGCGTAGCCTGTAATCAGCCGCTGGATCGTCCGGTTGTAACAAAAACGTGGTTTCGGACAAATTTGTCCAGCGCGCCAGGGCAAACATCTGCTTCTCAGAAAGCGAATCGGCGCCATGGATCACGGCAACCGGATTGCCCGAAAGGGGGTCAGCAGAAAATACGTTGATTTGAGAAAAACGAAAACGGGACATATTGATTGCGCCTTTATAACGCTTCGCTAGTAAGTCGAATTGATCCAGATGCGATTATTATCTACGTGCTTGTTTGAAACCAGAATTCAATCTCGTCGGTTTCTACCTCAAAATCTGCCGCATGCTCAGTGTTTGCCGGTACATAGTACCAATCACCTACCCCGATGCGACTCGTTTCGCCATTCATGGTCAGAATGAGCTCACCCCGCGTAATGACCCCGTAATTATCTGTTTCGTGCGTATGCGGCGGGATGGACGTGCCAGCAGGGTACGAGGCGAACAGCACATCGCCCCCCTCAGCCTTCAGCTTATAAGCGTCAAAGCGTCCGTCATATAAAGGCAATCTCTTTATTCTGTCAGGATAGCTGCCTGGCACTTGCACCTCCTTTGGATAGATAGATGTGATTACCAGGCAAAGCAGTAAAACAACCCGTCACCGCCGGTGCTTTCCAGGTTCTCCTGGCTGCAGCCTCGGGTGCCGTGGGCACTGTTCCAGGAAGTGGGGTTGGCACCGCCACCCTGCCGGTCATGGTGGCCGACCTGGGCGCTGCCTTCGCCATTGGATGTCCAGTTGCTGCAACTGGCGCCAGCTGCCATGGCCATACCATCCAGCGTACTGCCGGTGAGGATATCGTGCATGTTGGGGTCGTCACCTCGACCATTCACCTGATCACCGTTTTCGTCGACAGAGTTTTCCTTGCTCAGCCTGTTGTTGTCGCTGTGCAGATCATCGACATTAGCGGCAACCTGCACGCCATTGGCATTGAACCATGGGCCGCTGCCGATACGGTCACGCGCATTGACAGCATCATTGCCATCAGCGGCGTGAGTGCTGAGGTAAGCACGCCAGGTTTTGCCGGTGATACCAGCGGCTTCGGCCAGTTCGGCGCAATGGGCATCAGCGCCCTCCAGGCCGCCGAGGTTGGCACCATCGCCAGAACCAACGCTGGTGATAAAGAAACTCAGGGTATTGTCTTGCGCAAACGCGAAAGAGGAACAGACCGCCAGAGTAGCTGCGGCCAGGGGAGCAACGATCTTTTTCATTGTAGGGCTCCTAAAAGCGTAACTTGAACGTTATTTACATGAATAAACACTATCGAGTAACACGCAAATACATTGCCATGGATTTTGCCTGGATACAAACCTGCCTTTCTTATACGAACCTCATACGGGCCTGATACCAACCCCATACGAAAAAAGGGGCGAGAATCACCTCCGCCCCTTTTACCGATAAATCACAACAACTACCGATAAAATCACATCAACTTAGAAATTAACGTTTACACCCACCCAGAAGTTACGGGCTTTGTCTTTGTTGTTGTAGTCATCAATGAACTCAGGCTCGTAAACGCCACCGCCCAGGTCTTCAAACACCGTGCGGAATGACGTGAAGTCCTCATCCAGCAGGTTATTGATACGACCATTAACCGAAATGCTGTCTGTGATGTGATACTGAGCGCCCAGGTGCAGCACCTCATAAGCCTTGTAGTGCATGTCATCACCGTTGGCATCCACACCACGGAAGCGGTCAGAACGCGATTCGACGGTTAGCTGAGTGCTGAAACGGTCGTTAACCATCCAGTCCAGCGTCGCATTAGCCATGTGCTCAGCAGTATTGGTCAGCGGCTGACCTTTATCAGGACCTGTCAGTTGTTCACTGTCTGTCCAGGTGTAGTTGGCACGCAAGGACAGCGAATCCAGAATGCGATATCGGCCGACCACTTCCAGGCCATTGATCTCAGCCTCATCAACGTTGATATTCTGGCTGTAGCTGGTGAAACCCAGGTCACCGTATGCACCCAGGTTTACACAGGGGCGAACACCACCAGTTTCATCACAGTTTTGTGTGGTTTCACCGCGAGCAATCTTGTCTTCAAAATCATTGGTGAAGTATGTGATGTTAAATGTGTGACCTGCATCACCTGCCCAGTACAACGCAATCTCTTTGTTGACACTGGTCTCTGGCTCAAGGTCGGGGTTACCCGCAAACGGGATGGTGCCCTGGCCACCAAAACCGGTAATACCATCGTACAAGTCTGTGGTATCCGGTGTTTTATAACCGGTGCTGACACCGCCTTTAACAGTCCAGTTGTCACTGATACTATACACCGCATAGGCACGCGGGCTGATTTGTGAGCCGAAGAAATCATGGTTATCGTAGCGCACACCTGCAGTCAGGGTCAGCGCTTCGACAGGTGACCAGTTGTCTTCTACAAACAGGGAGTACATTTCCTGTTCCTGCACCACACCGGCACCGTCATCACCAGCCTCCATGCCGAACACACCATCATTCAGTTCACCGTCAATCAGTTGTGCACCGACCGCCAGGTTATGGCTACCAGCCAGATCCTGCAAAGGAATGTCCAGACGGGCATCAAAGGTATACTGGCTGCTGCTCAGCGGGCGATCCGGACGGGGCAGGAAAGTCTGCTCGGCCAGGTCTTTGCGAGCCTGTTCACTCATCCCCGCGTAGTCGCCAGTGGCATAGTACATTTCTGCCAGCAACTGACGCTCCGCAACAGTCAGTGGCAAGGTGCGACCTTCATTGCTGGTTTCGATATTAGCCAGTGACAGGTAGCTTTGTGCAAAACCCAGGTCCGCTTCGTGGGTAAAGGCATACTGTTCACGGGTAAATTCCTGGTCGGCCGCATAACCGGCGCGAGGGCTCAGGCTACCACGACGCTCGGCCCAGATGGATTCGATGTTATCCACCGTTCCCAGCGGGTAAGACAAAGTGCCCAGGTTGTTGGCGAACGGCGTGTTGTCGTAATCCTGCTGGGAATTATCATAATCCACGGTCAGGCGCTGCTTCTCACTGATATTCCAGCCCAGGGTGAAACCCAGTGACTGGTTGACGTTGTCCACCGTCTTGCCGCCACGGCCAAACCCCAGCGAACGCTCGTGTGTCACACCTGCAGGGTCAGTGATCAGTTCGTATCCTGGCTCGGAAGCATCACGCTCATAGCGAGAGGCTCGCAGGGAAATATTCAGTACGTTTTGAATCAGCGGACCATTGACGACCATGTCGTAGGTCGTGTCCGTACCGAACATGTCATTGTCCTGAAAGCTGTGGCCAGCTGTGAATGACCCCGACCAACGCTCGATATTGCGCTTGGTGATGACGTTAATCACACCACCGAGGGCGTCTGCGCCGTACAAAGTTGACGCCGGGCCACGAATCACTTCAATACGCTCAATCGTATCCAGTGGCGGAATGTGGTTGAACTGGTTGCCACCAAAGTTGTTCGGGTAAATGTCGCCGTGGTTATTCTGTCGCTTGCCATCAATCAGCAGTAATGTGTAATCGCCACCCATGCCACGCATACTGATGGTGCGCTGGCCGGTTTTATCAGATGTTTCACCAACATCAACACCTTCCAGTTCACGAACAGCGTCTATCAGTGTCATGTAAGGCCGCTGTTTCAACTCTTCGGCACTGACCAGGCTGATACTGGCTGGCGCGTCTATCAAGCGTTGGCTAAAACCGGATGCTGTTACTACGATTTCCTCTGGATTTTCAGATACTTCCTGAGCCTGAACAGCAACTGCCGACAGCCCCAATAATGTGGCACTCATAGCGACAAACAACGATTTACGACGCGCAGACAAACTAACTGCGTTGAACATGACCCAACCCTCTTCCTTAATCTGCAGCAATAATTGCGTGAGATACAATTAACAATAATGATGTGCATGATAATCATTACTGTTACCATTTCTGTCTCTTATACACATCTCCGAGCCCACGAGACGGACTCCTATCTCGT
>OJEP01000451.1_pt1 | contig 11016 bp, 12 predicted proteins | sample 1593761 | NCBI WGS metagenome assembly OJEP01 (sample SAMN05416783, study PRJEB24817) | seawater metagenome | isolation source: Sea water | place: Canada:Atlantic | collected 2013-11
ATCTACACCTCTCTATTCGTCGGCAGCGTCAGATGTGTATAAGAGACAGGTGAAGTTCGGCAACTACCCTAGTTATCATACGTTAGGTGCTAAAATTGCTGCGTTATTAATTGCGCCAGCCTACTATTTACTGATCATTCTTGATGCTGATATTTTGTTTAGGTTGGTTATTCTATTTTATCTAATTGTGGCCATTGAAGAAATCTTCATTACCTATTTACTTAGGCATCCGAAGACGAATATAAGCTCTGCATGGGCGCTTATTAAAGAACAACGAAATCATTCCAAACGCAACTAATACGCCCGTTAATAAGTTTAGCAATCCTGTGTTGCAAGTGTTGCATCAAATCACTACAATAGCGCGCCTTTAAAGCGTCGAACAATAATGTTCGGCACTCCTTGCTTCACCGTGTAGCTAAATAGCTTTAACGGGAGGCTTCTAACCCATGAGGAGCTACAATGCGTCACTACGAAATTGTGTTTTTGGTCCATCCAGACCAAAGCGAACAAGTCCCTGGTATGGTCGAGCGTTATACCGCATCTATCGTTGCAGGTAACGGCACTGTTCACAGGTCTGAAGACTGGGGTCGCCGTCAATTAGCATATCCAATCAATAAATTACATAAAGCCCACTATGTTCTTATGAACATACAAGCACCACAGTCAATTATTGATGAACTTGAAACTTCTTTCCGTTATAACGATGTTATTATTCGTAATATGATCATGCGTACTAAAGACGCGGTAACTGCAGTATCGCCTATGGCTGTTACTAAAGATGACCGTCGTGACGATCGCCGTGAAGTTAAGAAAGATGTTGCTGCGCCAGTTGAAGCTACTGAAGTTTCTACAGAAGAAAAATCAGAAGAAGCTGCTAGCGAATAAGTAATCTGTGAATTTTTTGCAAGATAGTTCGCAAGACTCTTTGCAGGAAAATTGCCTTGTGTTGACAGGTAGTGTGGTGAAAGCCGCAAAACAGTCAACTACTCCAGCAGGTATTGTTCACAGTCAGTTTTCAATAGACCACAAGTCTATACAAAGTGAAGCTGGCATGAGCCGACAAGCATTTGTCAGAATACAAGTTGTTGCTACAGGTGATTTATCACACTTAACTCGTGAATTAGTTGTTGGACAATATGTAAAAGTGAGTGGTTTTATTAACCGCCACGAATCAAGAAACGGGAATCCGCTATTGGTGTTACATGCTCAACAAATAGAAATGATTAATTAGTGTTTTATTTTTCTTAAGGTATAAGCCTTAAGGCGTAAATAAAACCAAATTCGGAGAAAATTATGTCTCGTTTTTTTAGACGTCGTAAGTTTTGTCGCTTCACAGCGGAAGGCGCAACTTCTATCGATTATAAAGATGTTGCTACGTTAAAAAATTATATCACTGAAAGTGGTAAAATTGTTCCTAGCCGTATCACTGGTACAGCTGCTAAATATCAACGTCAATTAACTCGTGCGATCAAACGCGCTCGTTACTTGTCATTATTACCATACACTGACTTACACAAGTAAGCTTAAAAGGGGTTTATTATGGAAGTAATTCTTCTAGACAAAATCGCCAAATTAGGCGGCCTTGGTGACAAGGTATCTGTTAAATCAGGTTATGCACGTAACTTCTTATTACCGCAAGGTAAAGCCGTTTTCGCATCGGAAGCCAATGTTGAGCACTTTGAAGCACGTCGTGCTGAATTAGAAGCTAAACTAGGTGAAGTGTTAACAATTGCAGAGGCTCGTGCCGCTAAAATTGTTGAATTGAGCGAAGTTACTATCGCATCAAAATCTGGTGAAGAAGGTAAATTATTCGGTTCTATTGGTACGCGTGATATTGCTGATGCAATCACCGCTGCTGGCGTTGCAGTTGTTAAAGCTGAAGTACGTTTACCATTAGGTGCAATCCGTGAAACAGGCGAATTTGAAATCGCTATTCACTTGCATCACGATGTTGATACTAGCGTTAAAGTGATTGTTATTGCTGAAGCGTAAGTTTTAGTTTTAAGCTACGGGTTTCGAGTTACTTTTTGTAAAGCGTAACCAGCAGCGATAAAGCGTTATAAAAACACCGACTTTCTTATTTAATTATAAGAGATTCGGTGTTTTTTTATTGCACAATCAAAAATAAACATCAGTCTACTCGCTTGGGCATTGACCAGTCTTCTGTACTAAGTAGTCCTCGTTCAATCATACCACCAAGCCCCTGCATACCACCGGTATGTAATAAAACAATTCGCTCCCCGCTGCTAAAATAGCCTTGTTCAAGTAAATCAAGAAAAGCTAATATCATTTTTCCAGAATATACAGGCTCGAAATTAACCTCCGTTATTTTACTAAACTCAAGGATACGTGAAGCGTCTGTTGGGCTAAACTTAGCATAACCACCACGGTGAAACTGGGTTAATAATTGCCACTTACTATGTGTTTTTGCCGCGATAGGTAGTAAGGACTTTATCTCATTTTCTAAATAGCCAGCATTTTTCAGTACGGCAATACCAAGTATGTTATGTGTTATGTTATTTAACGCGTCGCCGGCGATAAGCCCTGCTAACGTACCACCACTGCCCACAGGTGTTATTAAGGTATCAAACTCGGTTTGTTGGGTTAGCTCAGTGATTACTTCGCTAACACCCGTAATTGCGCGTTTATTACTGCCACCTTCAGGTATAATAAAATAATGAGGGAATTGTTGTTGTAGCTCTGCTAAGTAGTCACTGTCATGACGACATCGATACGTTTTTCTATCAACAAAATAGAGTGTCATGCCCCAATGCTTTGCCCAAGATAAGGTGAAATTATCAGCGTAAGCTGCTTCGCCTCTAATAATACCAACACAAGGAATATTTTGCTCAAAACAAGCAAATGCTAACGCATGGATATGATTTGAGTAGCAGCCCCCAAAACTAAGCACGCCATTGAACTCTTGTTTTTGCTGTACGTGTTGCAAATTATATTTAAGCTTACGCCATTTATTACCTGAAATTATCGGGTGAATAATATCATCCCGTTTTATTTCTACTCGCACGTTGTGTTTGTTAAATAAAGGATGATGAAGTGTTTGTAACGTAGATAAAATAGCCATTTTGATAAATTATATAGTGAAGTGAAAATATTAATAACAACCAATAAAATCAATTGGTTGATGTTTCTCTACTATATTGCCGTAAGCACAATAGCTTATTTGAGCAATACTTTTGTTGCTAAAGTACATAAAAAAGCGATTACAGCTGAGGTCGTAATACCTCAGACAATTGAAAAAATTGAGTTTTCTGTGTTATAGGGCAAATAAAGCGCAAACTAACGGCACATAGTTGTAAATTAAGTGGTTCATTGTTATTAGCGATGCCGTGAAGTCTATCACCTACTACAGGCAAGCCAACACTGGCAGCATGAACACGAATTTGATGTTTTCGGCCGCTATCAATTTTTACTTCGATAAGTGATTGATTTTTATTTTGATCATAGGTTAAACAGCGAAAAGTACTACGGGCACTTTTGCCATCAACCTCTGCTGTAATCACTTGTGGCTGTTCATTTATACTGTGATTTCCATGGACAATTATTTGGTAATTTTTCTCAAGTGAGTTGTCATTAGTGGTGCGATTTTCAAACATTGAAGATAAGGCTTGTGCTGCTTTTTTACTGTGAGCAATTAGTATTAGCCCTGTTGCCGCTTTATCTAAACGATGCACGATAAAAACAGCACGTTCAGATGGAAAATGCTGCTGTACAAAGCGAGAGATAGTGCAATGGTCACTCCATTTAGAGCCTTGAGAAAGCATACCGAAGGGTTTATACCAAACACTATAATCAACTTCATCGCTAATTAAAATAGCCGCGGCAACCTCACTAGCAAGCACCGCTTCGTTATAATAAAAGTGTAACTCATCACCTTGTTGCATTGCTCTTTTAAGGCGGCGTAGCCTTTGGGTATGTTTACCGCGAGTGAGCCATAATGCACCTTTACTAATCGCTTGCTTAAGTTGAGCTTTACTTAGTGCGTTGTCTGTTTTTGTAAGGCTATCAAAAAGTACGGTTAAAGCGGTTGGCATATTAACATCAATAATATTATCAGTAATGTTATCAAGTTTTATATGATGCTCAAAAATAAGGGGCATAAACGACAGAAAAAGAAATAAAATCAATATTGATTAGCTTAACACTTTTACCCATTAAGCGTTATCAGGTAATATGAATTTTAATAAGCTAGTTTCTTAAATGTAAAAATATAGAGTGACCAATGGACCGTAATGTAACCATTTTCCCAAACGATACTACTGGCGATACCTTATGGCAAATGCAACAAGCTGGTGATGATCTCGACAAAACCAGAGAAATAGAATTTTCGGTATTATTTCCTTCTCATGCGCTAGCATTACAGTTTGGTCAGCTACTACTGGAAAACAGCCAGAAAATATCCTGTACGGCTTTTTATGAGAATGAAGAATTACCATGGGAAATTACTGCTTATCCAGAAATGTCGCTGAATTATGACAATATTAGTGCCTATCAAGAGTTACTCGAAACCAGTTGTGCTGCGCTACAAGGTAAGTTTGATGGTTTTTACTGTTTATAACTTTCATTATAGGGTTACCATAAAAAAGAAAAAATAAAGAGATAGTAAAAATATGATTGATATTAAACAGTTTTCTGAATTGCAAAAAAACAGTAAAAACTCCTTTGCTAGCCAAAGACAGCTGATGAAAAAAGTCATGGCAGGGCAAACGGTGCTTTGTACTACCTGTAAGCAGCCACTTTTTTTACTAACACCTACGCATAATGGTGCTGCCAGTAACGAAAATTTAGGTATATATTGTAAGAAAGGCTGTACTGATATTCAACTAGACTTTGTTTGATCAGTTGATGGGGTTTAGTGCGTAGTGAAAATATTATGCTTTAAATCTTTGCTATATATTTTCTAACGATTACCTTGTTATAACAATATTTAGCAAAGAAAAAGGCAATAAAAAACCGGTAATCTATTAATTGAGATTTCCGGCTATATTTTATTGTTTATCTTGCAGCTAGTTAGCCCAAATTAAAGGAAAAAGCACGGAGCTGACGAATGTCAGTGAGTACTTTTGACAAATAATTTGGACTTACTAGCAAAAAGATCAACCAATAAAAGCGCGAGCGTTACGGAACATACGCACCCAAGGTGAATCTTCACCCCAGCTATCAGGATGCCATGAGTTAGCAACGGTGCGAAATACACGTTCAGGATGCGGCATCATAATGGTAACACGGCCGTCAGTTGTTGTTAACGAGGTAATTCCGTCCACTGAGCCATTTGGATTAGCTGGGTAGGTTTCAGTAACATCGCCATAGTTATTAACATAGCGCATTGATACGGCACCTGAGTTATTTGCAGCATCAATTGCTTCATCACCACTAAACTCAGTACGTCCTTCACCGTGAGAAACAGCTATTGGCATTACTGAGCCAGCCATGCCTTTAAATAATACGGATGGGCTTTCTTGAATCTCAACTAATGAAAAACGTGCTTCAAAGCGCTCTGATTTATTTTGTACAAATCGTGGCCATGCATCACTGCCCGGAATAATTTCTTTTAAGTTAGACATCATTTGACAGCCATTACACACGCCTAATGAGAAGGTATCTTCACGTTCGAAGAATGCCTTAAACATGGCTTTTGCATCAGGGTTGAATAAAATTGATTTTGCCCAACCTTCACCGGCACCTAAAACATCACCGTAAGAGAACCCACCACAAGCCACTAAGCCATTAAAATCAACTAAGTTAGTACGACCCGCTAATATGTCTGACATATGTACATCAATAGCAACAAAACCAGCACGATCAAACGCTGCTGCCATTTCAACATGAGAGTTAACACCTTGCTCACGTAAAATAGCAATGCGTGGGTTGCTGCCTTTTAGTGCATCTTTAGCAATTAAATCAGCGACAATATCTTCGTTAATATCAAAGCTTAAATCGGCCTGTAAACCTGGATCTTCAGTGTCGAACTTCACGTCGTGCTCTTCTTGTGCACAGGCTGGGTTATCACGCAGTGACTGCATTTTATAAGTGGTTTGTGCCCAAGTAGTACGATAATAAGTACGAGAATTTTCTAAAATAACCGTTTCATCACGAGTAAAACGAATGGTATCTTCATTGTTGATACGACCAATATCCGTACAACAATCATCAATACCGTGTTCTGATAAGACAGCGTTAACTACATCAACATCACTGTCACGAATTTGTATTACTGCGCCTAGCTCTTCATTGAATAATACTGAAACGTTATCACCGTTAAGTTTACTAATATCAATATCAACCCCAGTATGACCCGCAAAAGCCATCTCACAAACGGTAGTGAATAAACCACCGTCAGAAATATCGTGATACGCAATGAGTGTTTCATCTCGTACTAAGGCTTGCATCGCATTAAAGAAACCTTTTAACGTTAGGGCATCGTCAACATCAGGAGTTTCATTGCCAAGTTGTTTATAAACTTGGGCTAAACAGGAGCCACCTAAGCGATTTTTACCTTTTGATAAATCAATGGCAACAAGTCGCGTCTCTTCATCGGTTCTTAGCTCAGGAGTTACTGTTTTTCGAATATCTTCTACTACGCCAAATGCTGTGATGATCAATGACATAGGTGAGGTGACGCTTTTATCTTCACCCTTATCTTGCCACTTAGTCTTCATTGACATTGAGTCTTTACCCACAGGAATGGTTAAACCAAGCGTAGGGCATAATTCTTCACCAATCGCTTTAACGGCTTCGTAAAGCCCTGCATCTTCACCAGGATGGCCTGCAGGAGACATCCAGTTAGCTGAAAGCTTAATACGGTTTAACCTATCACCGTCAGAACCAGCAATATCGGTACCCGCAATGTTCATCAACGACTCAGCGACAGCTAAACGTGCTGATGCGCCAAAGTTTAATAAAGCAACGGGAGTGCGTTCGCCTAATGACATTGCCTCACCGTGATAAGAATCAAGCGCCGATGCGGTAACACCACAATCAGCTACAGGGACTTGCCAAGGACCAACCATTTGATCACGGTTAACCATGCCGGTTACCGAGCGATCGCCAATGGTAATAAGGAACGTTTTCTCAGCAACCGTTGGTAAGCTTAATATACGGTTTGCGGCATCTTCTAGGGTAATCTTGCTAACGTCTAATGTGTCACCAGTAGCGGTAGAACTTTGTACATCTTTGTATATTTTAGGCGTTTTACCTAGTAGTACATCAAGAGGTAAATCAATTGGCGTGTCTAATTTTTCGTTGCCAGCAAAATGTGAATCAGTCACCGTTAAACGTGCTTCTTCTGTCGCCCGGCCAACCACTGAGAATGGCGCACGTTCACGATGACATATTTGTTCAAAGGTCGCTAAGTTTTTATCCGATACGGCAATAACATAACGTTCTTGAGATTCATTACACCAGATTTCATGAGGTGCCATGCTACGTTCATCATTAGGGACATTACGAAGTTCAAAAACACCACCACGGCCACCATCAGCAACTAACTCAGGGAAAGCATTAGATAAACCACCGGCACCTACATCATGAATGAAGGCAATTGGGTTTTCTTCACCTAGCTGCCAACACTTATCGATAACTTCTTGGCAACGACGTTCCATTTCAGGATTTTCACGCTGTACAGAAGCAAAATCTAAACTTTCAGCTGATTGACCCGAGGCCATTGATGAGGCTGCACCGCCACCTAAACCGATATTCATGGCAGGGCCACCAAGAGCGATTAAGTTAGCACCAACGATAATTTCACGTTTTTGTACATGTTCATCACGAATATTACCTAAACCGCCCGCAAGCATAATAGGTTTGTGATAACCACGTACCTCATTGCCGTTAAACGAGTTAACTTGCTCTTCATAAGTTCTGAAATAACCTAAAATAGCGGGGCGACCAAACTCGTTGTTAAATGCCGCGCCGCCTAATGGGCCTTCCATCATAATATCTAAAGCTGAAACGATACGGCTTGGCTTACCAAAATCAGTTTCCCACGGTTGCTCAAAATCAGGAATACGTAAATTAGACACTGAAAAACCCACTAAACCCGCTTTAGGTTTTGAACCAATACCTGTCGCGCCTTCATCACGTATTTCGCCACCACTGCCTGTTGCTGCACCGGGATAAGGTGAAATAGCGGTAGGGTGATTGTGAGTTTCCACCTTCATTAATATTTGAATGTCTTCATGGTGATAACCATACACATTCGTTTCTGGATTTGGGAAAAAACGACCGCCTTTATTACCCACCATAACTGCCGCGTTATCTTTATACGCACTTAACACATAATCAGGGTTAACTTCATGGGTATTACGGATCATTTTAAATAATGATTTAGGCTGTTTTTTGCCATCAATAGTCCAATCGGCATTAAATATTTTATGACGACAATGCTCTGAGTTAGCTTGGGCGAACATGTAAAGCTCAATATCGTGTGGATTACGACCTAACTTGGTGAAATTTTCAAATAAGTAATTTACTTCGTCGTCAGCAAGCGCTAAACCCAGTTCAATATTCGCTTGTGTTAGCGCACTTTTACCGCCGTTTTCAATATCAATCGAGGTTAATTCACCAGGCTCAGCGCTAATAAATAATTGGTCAGCATCAGCGAAGTGGGTAAATACGCTTTCCATCATGCGATCATGTAATAAGCTGACAAGGAGCTGTTCTTGCTCTGTACTTAATTTTACGGACTCTTCAATACTAATATAGTAAGCCATGCCACGCTCTAAACGTTCAACTTTAGTTAACCCACAGTTATGGGCAATGTCAGTTGATTTAGATGACCATGGCGATATGGTGCCTGGGCGAGGAGTTACTAGGTGAAACTGTCCTTGAGGCTCGTGCTCTTCAATAGTTGGACCATAGGTTAGTAGCTGTTGTAAAACCTTTTCTTCGTCAGTGGTCAGCTCGTCGTTAAGTTGAGCAAAGTGGGCAAATTCAGCATAAATTTCAGTTATAGGTAGTTGTAATTGTATACACTGATCTAATAGTTTATTTACTCTAAAGTCAGAAAGTGCTGGAGCGCCACGAAGGTTTTTTATCAACATCGTCATAGGATTAATCACCAAGTTTTATGTAAGGTTGTTATTCAGTTATATGTTCGATTTGTGCTCGACACAAGAGCTCAAAATTTCGCGCGTATTATAGTTTAATTCTTGTCTTTTAGTAAGCGTTAAAAGTTCAGGTAACGATTAAAACGTAGACTAAAAAAAAAGTACTTGGCTATCAAGCCAATACACGACACAATTAAGCTTATGAAATATTCACCTTTTAATAACATCTTCCAAAAAATTAACAAGAAAGTAATCTTTATGTTCTTGTTAATACCCTTGCTTTTTTCTTGTAATGAGCAAAAACAATCAGCAAGTTTTACTCGTATTATTGAACGAGGCTATGTGACTGTTGGTACTTTGTTTGGGCCTAATAGCTATTATGTTCAAGCAGATGGTTATGCTGGTTTTGAATATGATTTAGCAAAAAAATATGCTGAATACCTCAATGTTGATTTAAAAATAGTCCCTAGCTATTCCCTTGATGATTTGTTTATTAAACTCAATTCGGGTGAAGTAGATTTACTTGCTGCAGGTTTGTCGGTAACAGACAAGCGTTTATCACGCTTTCGTTTTGCACCAAGTTATGAAAATATCAGTCAAAAATTAGTTTTTAAACAAGGAAAAGTGAGGCCAAGAGAGCTGAGTGATCTTACCGGTAAGCTTATGATCACGGCGAGCTCAAGTCATGTAGAAAATTTAGACGTACTTAAACAAGAACATAATGAGCTTAAGTGGCTAGAAACATCAGAATTTGATAGTGAAGAATTATTATTGAAAATACTGAATGACGAAATAGATTACACCATTATTGATAGTAATGCTTTAGCGGTTAATCGCCGCTATTATCCAGAAATCAGTGTCGGATTTACTATAAAAAATGCTGAACCATTAGCTTGGATGGTCGATAAAAATGGTGACGATGCTATTTTAGCCAGTTTGATCGAGTTTTTTGGAAAAGTACACCATAACGGTTCACTATTAGCACTCGATGATAAATACTATGGTCATATTGAGCAGTTTAACTATGTTGAAACTCGCACTTTTATTCGCGCTGTTTCGACAAAACTCCCTAAGTATCAAGCCTTATTTGAAAAATACGCGCAAGAGATTGATTGGCGTTTATTAGCGGCAATTAGTTACCAGGAATCTCATTGGCGACCACATGCTCGTTCACATACTGGTGTGCGTGGCATGATGATGTTGACCTTGACTACAGCGAAACAAATGGGCATCCAAAGTCGATTAGATGCGGAACAAAGCATCCGTGGCGGTAGCAAATACTTTAAGCGCATGATTAATAAAATGCCTGATAGAATTCCTAGCCCAGACAGAATATGGTTTGCGCTTGCGTCTTATAATGTTGGTTTTGGCCACTTAAATGATGCAAGGATTATTACACAGCAGCAAGGTGGCGATCCGGATCGCTGGGTTGAAGTAAAAACACGGTTACCCTTATTACAACAAAAAAAATATTATAAAAAAACCAAATATGGCTACGCTCGCGGAAAAGAGCCAGTGCATTATGTGGAAAATATTCGTCGTTATTACGATACGCTAACTTGGTTAGATACTAAAGCAACAGAAGCTGCTGACGAAGTGGTCGCACTTGAAAGAACAGAGTCAACGGACTAAGCTACTCAGTTTTATCATTATTTTTATTTTGTCATCTGAATGTAATATTTAAAGACAATAATGATCTTGAAATTTTTATTCAAATGACAAAATAAAGAGATACAGATGAAGATAAGAAGACCCATATCAGCCAGCTCTCGCAGAAAACAATTAAAAGTACAACATAGTAAAATGAATCATCGTCGACAGTTTTATTTTAATCAACTCATTGCAGAGTTTACTCAACCACAAAAACATTAATACTTCGACAGACGGCTCGTTCCTCACCTGCTCAGCATAAACGTCAGTGTATAAACACCCACTACTCTGATACCGTTCG
>OJEP01000452.1_pt1 | contig 11013 bp, 10 predicted proteins | sample 1593761 | NCBI WGS metagenome assembly OJEP01 (sample SAMN05416783, study PRJEB24817) | seawater metagenome | isolation source: Sea water | place: Canada:Atlantic | collected 2013-11
TACACCTCTCTATTCGTCGGCAGCGTCAGATGTGTATAAGAGACAGTCCAATAACCCATTGATTGAGCGCGTGCGCGTGAATCGCGTCCGTGTAGTCGGCTAATAAACTTAATATCAGATCTTTCTTGTCTTCCAAGGCCACTGCTTGCTCCAAATATTCGTCCTCAAGCAACTGAACGCCTTTGACCTTATCTTCCAACTCAGACAATCGACTCTGGACATCCGCCTCTTTCAAGTCCAATTCCTGGCGACTGCTTTTCAAATCCTTCAACTTCTCATCCACCTCCTCCATTCGGTTTTTAAGCCGCTTTTTGCTCATATCAAGCCATGCAAGGGACTTCACCTCCTCGTGATGGTCAAAAATGATCGACTCCAAGGCTCGATACATCGGCTCACCACGCTTCTTCGCCAGATAGCGCAACCGGGGGCCGAATGCTTTGCTCATCATGAACGAATAGGAAGTCGCTTGCCCCTTCTGATCACGTTTCTTTTTCTGGCTCCAAGCACGTTTTATTTGGCGCAAATCTTCTCGGTGCTTGGGCGTGTCTAACGCACTACGAATATGAGTTACCAAGTAATCATAGGCCGGCTCATCAGAGCGACTAGCACGAGAAAACCAACTCCTCTTGCCAAGATAATTAATTGCCCAATTCTGTTGGTCCGCGTTGTTCTTTCCCAACCAACTAATCGCCCTTTTTCTCCAGTCTTCCTGCATAACCGTCCCTATAGAATTTAGTTAGCTTACAACTGAAACGCATTACCAATCATTGCATAATACATACAAAATTTCAGATGACTTAGTTGCGCTACTTAGTTGTACCACTAAGTTGCGTTACTAAGAAATGACGTTATATATATCGTCGAATATACCGGGGTATTTTTGGGCTTTTATTTATCGACAGTGACACTAAGATCAACTAGCCTACCTATATGTCACTTACTCCGTTATTATCTCATCTCTCTGGACTATCGCCCCAGGCGCGATATGCATTGATGAAGCTTTGGTTGGAAAGTGGGGACTCGTTTCCTCTCCAACTGAGCGTTCACGAATGTGCCCTTAAGCTGGCAATGCCTAGGGCGAGAGCCGGCAAGGTGACTAACGAGCTGATCGACGCGGGCCATATTGAACCCGATTACCGTTTCGGTCAGAGGGGGCGACCAAAACGATTTATCGACATCTCGGCGGCGACCACGGAGATGTTGCGCAACCTGACACCTGCCCACCCTGTGGGCGTTCTTCACCTGGAATCCGTTCACAGGCTCCTAGCCCATCGAACATCCGATGCCTACGCAGATTCCCCATCGCTCTCTCCTGCCAACATTGTTTTTCTGATAGCCCTTTTGAGTTGCGCCAATGAAAGCGGTGCTGTCCATGGCATCGGCACAACGAGACTCAGTACCTACACCGGCATGAACACCCAAAGGATCAATCTCCAAATCAGAGAGATAAAAAGGCTGGGGCTCATACTTGTTTCAGTGCCGGGCATGACAGGCGCACGCATTTTGGGGAAGACCACCACCAGCTACTGGCTCAACCTGAGCCACCCACTGTTTAAATCGCCCACTGGTTCAACGCTTTTTGAGAAAATAATCGTGGCACTGGAATCCGGCACTACAGCTAATGCGATGTTTGATATCACCCACCAAATGAAGGTCATCAAGCGTGAGCACCGGAAAACCTCAGAAAAGCCATTGGATGATCAACAGGCGTTCGATCATCTTGCAATAACAGAATTAAATGCTCGAATGATCGGGCAAATCCCGGACTTCGACATTTCGTTAGTCGAAGGTTTCTTCAGAGAGGCTGCCAACTTAAATTTGCGGCTAGCATTCCAGGTGGTAGTCGACAGGGTCGCCCGCTTCATCACTCTTGCGCGGATCAAAACCTCATCAAATGGCAGCCAAATCGTTCTCACCCTGAGCATGCTCAGGACGCTTTATCGAGGATTGCTGCCCAGACGCTTCCTGTCTACCAGCTCAGAAGCCTTCCCATCGAAGGAGAACAGACGAATGCTGGTCATGGTAGTACTGGAAATCGCGAATACTTTGGCAACGGAGATCGTCACCGAACTGCGCGGTAACGGGTTCAAGCTCTCCTCGGTCACCTCAGTCGAGCTGGCACCCATATCGAAGGCCTCAACGGATCGACTGCTAGTGGTCGCGTTAGACTCTCCAGACCCGCGAAGCACCAAGAAGGAAAAAACCGCTAACTAAACTGGCCTCAGCCCGCAATAGCAACGAGTCCACACCAACCCAGCGCCGCCTATTAAGTTCTACAGGGTTCCACGAATGGTTTGAACGTAGCCATCCGGAGAACCCGCCATGCAAATCCTTAGACTCAGAGACGTCATTCAGACAACAGGCCTCGGCCGCTCATCCCTGTATAAGTTTTCACGCCTTGGAAAGTTCCCGTCTGCCATCGCCCTCGGTGGCATGTCAGTTGGATGGAACGCTACCACGATAAATAAATGGATTGCCCAACGCATCCGCGACCGCGATCAAATACCCTCTCGCTCAAAACACGTTACCCCCTGGGCAGTGACCATCACCGAAGATGACACAAGCGAAATGGACCTCAGGGTTCTACGTATCAGGCATGTCATGGCGCTGACAGGGTTAGCCAGGGCCACCGTGTACAAATACATCGATGAGAGAGATTTTCCGCGTCCCGTTCCACTAACTGGATCTGCCGTAGGTTGGATTGAAGCAGAGGTGAAACAATGGCTAGCGCAGTGCCTTGATTCTACGACTGCCGATCAAGCGCCTGAAAGCCCTGACACCCTGCCAGAAGCTGCATAACCCCTTCTTATTATTTAAGTAATAGACAACTTCTCTAGATCACAAACTACTACCTCAATACCTCCTGAACTTCACAAATCCGGGGCAACCCTCGGCAAATTGGTCCAATACCGGGCCGAACTCTGCGTGCTCAGCAGATAAATCTGAAAGCGCCAAAACCCTGAAAATGGAGACTAGCGACATGAATAATGATCACCATGAAGGCACAACTCTGGAATACCTGAGCCAACTAAAACTATCAGCTCAGGAAGTTGCCGGACACTTCTTAGCCGACAGCAACACACTCCGCGATGGCATGCGCATCCTCGAATGTGCCAATCGCTTGAGAACGTATTCAGACGAGGCCTACGGCACTTTCTTCGACACTTGGTACTGCAAGCATCGTAGCTGCCCAATTTGCCAATGGCGGAAATCCTTGAGGTACTGCAGTAAGGTCCATCGAACCTTGGACCAGAACCCCTCTCTCTTGCAGGACAAGTGGATCTACCTGACATTGACCGTCCGCAACTGCGACGTCAACGACCTAAGGGCAACTATCGAACACATGAATCAGGCTTTCCGGCGTTTGGTGAACCGTGACTTCTGGAAACGGCATGTTCATGGTGGCATTCGGTTCGTGGAGGTAACTGAAAGCTTCCTAGGTGATGGGGGCCTCAACTACATGTCAACACATCCCCACTTCCACTGCCTTCTACGCGTCAGCCCATCGATGCATGCCGGAGTCAACTACGTCTCTGAACTAAAATGGGCAGAAGAATGGCAACAAGCCCTGCAGGCTCACTACCTACCCATCGTCAACTCTCGACGACTTGCTGGCGAGGTTCAGGATCTTAGAAATAAGATTATCAGCGCTACCCGATATTCAATGAAACCGAAAGTGAATAGTTCTGCAAGGTCTTGGTTCCTGGCAGCCGCAAGACAAATGCGAGGGTTGAGACTGGTTGAATCCTTCGGCGACATGCGGGCAATTTTCATGGGTCTGGACGTCGAACCCTCACCTGACTCGATTAAAGGACATGATGAGATCCGACAGGACCATAATCCACTGGTCCACTTCTGGGATGACTCAAGCGGAAGTTACAGGTCAGTGTAGCGAGCCAGGACTTCAACGTATCGCTCATGAACGTCCCGGACTTATTTGGGTGCCAACAGATGTAAATACGGCGGCCGGGTCAACAACTACACGGCCGCCTCGCCCCCTGTTTGCCAAAAACACCAAGTTGACCAATTAATGGAGACATCCTATGAACCACTGAAGGAGTGCATACATGAGAGTCCTGAGGCTAGCGGAAGTTAGAGAGAAAACCGGCTTGGCAAAGTCAACAATTTACAAGTACGTCGACATAGGCATGTTTCCGAGGCCCGTTTACCTTGGGGGAAGAGCGGTGGCGTGGATTGACTCGGAGGTGCATGAATGGTTGCAGGAAAGGCAGGTCGAGCGCGATATGCGGTATGGTGCATCCAGGGGGTGGAGCCTCTGATATTTTCAGTGTCTGCTATAGACGCGCATGGACTTCCAGAGAACTCAAAGCCGCCGGTACCAAACCGGCGGCCAACTTGCTTGTTAGTTGCTTGCAGCCAAGGTCAGTGTACCAACGGTGTCACCCTCAACCCAGTTGATAACGTCAGTACCACGAATGTGAATGTACTGGACAGTGTTGCCTGAGCCATCGTCGTAGCTACCGTTCAACTCTTCCCAGGTGCAGCTCTCGAAGCCACCCGCGCACTCAAGAGCAATGCTCGCCCCGTCGGCCGGGAAGGTGTAAGTTCCACCGTCAACGGTCTGCTGATCAGTTGCAGAGATGACTTTTTCAACCCACTGCCCTTGAGTAAGGTCGACAGTATGCTCCAACGCTTCGTTGCGATTCATCACTTCCAGGAAGAAACCGTTCTCGTTAAAGGTGTCTGCCCGCTCAGCGGTTGGTGCTGGTGCAAAGGACGCGTAGAAGTCACGCTTCATACGCAGGATACGATCACCACCCAGGCGATCCACATAGGTCACTTCGGAGTAGCCGACAACCGGACCGTTGTGCTGATCACTCTCGGCGCAGTAGTCAACGTCCTGGAAGTGATCGATCATATCGCCTTCATTTTTGGTTGAGTAGAAATCATTGGCCAGGCACGTTTCTTCCCAGTCATCGATGGTGCCGCGCAGCTCAGCCAGGGTACACTCTGGTCCACAATCGAAGTCCAACGCGCCGTTATCGGCAATCGCCCACTCAACACCCGCAACGCCATCGCGAGTTGCATTGCTTACACCTGGCCAGTCGCTGGTATCCTGACTTCCATAGTCGCTAGTTGAACAAGTGATGCTGCCGTTGTTGGTTTCGCTGTTCAACTCATCGCCATATAGGAAGACAGTCTCATCGCCCACGATCCAAGTGGCAAGTCCGGCATCCACACAAGAGGGATCGGGCGTGGCGCCAAACTCTGCCAAGTAGGTAGAAGTTCCCACCCACGTGCCACGTAGGTCGATGACGTTCTTTTCAAGCCCAGCGAGCGTCTGTTCAAGATGATCCACAGCCACACTGCGATCGACCAGATCCACGCCTTGCTTGCCAGCGGCAGTAAGAATGGTGGCCACTTCTGCCGAACCGGCGAAATCTACAGTATCCTGTGCAAAGTTCAGCCCCACCACACTGCCGTTCCGGTCTGCGTGGAAGCTGTCCGGAATGGTTATGGTGAACTCATCGGCGCTGCCATCTACAGTCTGCAGCAGCCTCAGCACGTTCAACGCCTGATGCGGATGACCAGCATTAGCCACGGTTATGTTGCGCACGGAAAGCGTATCCATAGGGGTGGAGTACAGTTCCGCATCCGTCAGCGTGACCAACTCGTTACCGATGTAAAGAGCGACCACCTCACCCGGTTCGAAGTTAAAGCTGCCATTTTCGCCCGTCTGACCAAGGCCATTAGAGGCGGTCCAGTAGGTCAGGCCTTCAACCGCTGCGTCTTGGAAGCTACCGACTTGCTTACCCTGCAATTCAGATGTCGGGGTCATTACGTTGCTTGTGGTGGTGTCGTCGCCAGATCCAGGCGATTCGGTAGTACCTGAGCCGGAGGAACTTCCGCCTCCGCAACCTACGAGCCCAAGTGTTGCTGCAACAGCGATTGCCAGCGGGGCCATTCTCTTATTCATAACCAACTCCATGGATTTTTTTGTGGTGAACAGGCGGAAGAGTAGTAGGGGGCTACATTTACTACAGTGATAACTGAGTGAGGAATTGTTACCGCACGTAAGCTCCTAAATTCGATCTAAATTCCTGACTGAAATCTGGAGCATGAAGCCTGGCCCCAGGCAGAACCCGAACTTCCATTCCCGGACTCCTACGCGCCTCTAGCGTCAGCGCTTTATTCTGCTCACAGATGGACACCATCTCCTGCAAGGACCTTCTTTTACTTGGCGTTGATGGAACCACCACCATTCCCCTAGATCCTGGCGCTCGATTGTTGTCGATCATTTGGTTTGGTGAACTGCGAGGAGAAACTGCGAGGAACGCCCTTGCTGTGTACGCGGGCATGAAACCAGCCGGATTTAATGCAAAAGCATGTGAGAAGTACAAGCTGCTGTTACTCCGCTACGACGGCGCGGAGTGGCCCGTTGTGAGCATCCCAGACACACGAGAGCTGATAGACGGCGCCATTGAGTACTCTTGGCATAACCTGTATCAGCCGTGTCAAAGTTATGAAAGGCTGAGCCCCGATGCGGTGAGTGCATCTAAATCAGATAGAGTAGTCTCCTGCCTATCTTTGCGACCATTCCGCCCAGCGAAGCAAGATCAATACCTCTGCGACCGCGCCCACTGCAAGATCTGCCTGCCGATCTGATATCGGAGGGTAGCCAGATTCGGCTGGCTTTGCCCGCGCATGTAGTCTGCTGACCGTATGCGCCAGATTTGTAACGACCGTTCGCTGGTTGTTGTTAACCTTCGCATCGTACTTTTTGATCAAATGCCCCAAGTCTTTGTCTGTGATGTTTAAAGCAATAGACAATATTTCGGTCAGTGCATCCCTACAACGGTCTATCACAGAGGCTGGAGGTGACGAGCGGTAACCCATCGCCACGTCATTCAAAACCGTCTCTAGACGTTTGAGAGCGTCCTCACCGATAGCGCTCTTTTTCAGTCGAGGCAGAAACCCAAACTGCGGCCTCATCCTTATCGTTAGCAGTTCCTGACCAATCGCGTCCGGCTCGAAATGGACCAGCTCGCCAATGGTGAAGTTTGACTGGTTACCAAAGGTGAACATGACTTGACTGGGTAACTCACCACCGCCCAAAACACCCTGAAACCCCTGATACTGGAAAGTAACCAACCTCGCTTCCTGCCGGGGAGGATGCCCCCAATACTGAGGCTGCGAGTCCATTCTGTGCCATACGTAGCCGCGCCTTATCTGAGACATGGGGTCAAATGAGACCTCCTGGAACACATACTCAGAGACAATAAATGAATCTACTTCCGGCCCAGAAATAGCGTCAAGCAGCTTTCCCCAAATTCGAACTGGAAAAACCGGCACATGCTGGGCTCGTTCTGGACCACGGTCCCGACTGCCGATGTATATGTCTCCGGTATCTTTATCAATGCCTAGATTCTTCAATCAAACCACCTTTACTCATTAAACGTCGCGCCGCCCGATTTCAAAAGATATTTTCTCGCAGGGATTCGGCCACTTACCTATCGGGTATCATTCAGCAGGGTTGAACAAGATAGCAGCTCGCAGCGGACAAGTTGGGATTTAGTGCTCGAAGATCCGCTGATTGTTCTGGCCAGAGCTGAGGGACCCGTTCGAAATTTACCAAAGGCAGAGCGAGTCGCAATGCAGCGGAAGACTCGACTGTCCAGCAATGAAGCGCAACCCCCTCCTTTACAGGGGCTTTCTCGCGGCTCCTGCAACGCGTTATCTGCTAAAGTACACTGTGTTTCCTTTGCTCCACCACTGTAGAAAAAATGAAGGGGCGGCTTCGGTCAATGCAGTCCCCAACTGAGAAATATCCCATGCTCTACTATCGTTACCGCCCTTCCGGTGAACTGGCTCTCAAAGAGCTGCTTTATGATGAAATATTTCTAGCCTCTGCTGCGGAGTGCAATGACCCGTATGACGGGATGGCGTTTCTGGAACTTGGGCCGGACTACGAAAAATGGTATCGCTTAATCCAGTTAGCCTGGGACGAGCTAGACCTTCCTGGGAAAGATGAACTCGCCGCTACGCTCACTGATCACATAACCACCAAATGCCCCATTTCGTACACCGACGCTCTAGCGTTCGATTTTGAACAGAGAATTGTCGAATCTGCCGTGCAGTTCCTGCCGGTCGCGCCGATGCTTGCGCAGCGGATAAGAAGCCTTCTGGAGCTGTACAAGCCATGCCCGCCCTACTTTGCCTCATTCTCCCTCAACAAGGACCATCCTTTGATGTGGTCCCACTACGCATCCATGCACCAGGGGCATTGCCTTATATTCAGAGATCTGGTCGGCAAATTGAGGCAATGCCCAAGACGTATGAGATCTACTATTCGTCGGGGCACGAAGAAAGGGCTCGCCCCCAACATGTCGTATGGCGTACCACAGGAATTCCCTTTCCAAGAAATTTCGTACGCTGACAACACGGAGAGTTTGGATGGCTTCACCTTCCTCCCCCAGACCGTCTCTCTCATGAAACTGTCTGAACCTGAGAGACTAGAGCTGAACAAGACCCAATCCCGGCACCTTCTGACAAAACACGAAGCATGGAGCTACGAAGATGAAGTCCGAGTCTCCTTCTCTCCCGGTGCGTCGTGGCTATTCGGCGAACACCTGGAGCTGACACCTCTCGAACGCCTGATCCATTTCCAGCCTACTCAGCTTGTAGGAATCGTCATGGGAGCCAGGATGACGCAAAGCAATCAGGCTAGAATCCGCGAGATCTGCAAAGCCAGAATGGACCGAATCATGAAAGACATCGGCAAGCAGGGCGTGGAAGAGCCGCTGTTCGATTTCGTGATATTCCAGGCCAACCTCCTTTCCGACCGGCGGGACCTGGAGATAAAACCTGTGGAGATTCTTACTGGAAGTGGCTCACTCAGCCCCGACGACGAAAGGTTCAGCGAATTGGTGGAACAGTGGCAGCGGGGCTCCGCGCTGGTTTTTGATGGAAAAGGTGCCAGCAAACGTTATTTCGATTGAAGCCAGCCCGGTTGATCTTCATCGGGGCATTCAGATTGAATCGGATCGGCAATTGCCCTGAGTAGCCATGAAACATTAAAGTACAGCGGCGTGTGGGTCTGGCTGGAGAGCTCTATCGAACAAGTCGCGAAAGCTGACCAGCAGTGTGAAGACTCCGTTACAGAACAAGAAGATACTCTTCGAGTGCCCAGCGCAGCCGAGATTGAACAACAGATGCCCGCCTTCAAGGCGTGTTTTGACTGGATCAGGAGCTTTTAATGCCAACGCTTGAATTCAAGGGCAAGCAATTTGTCTACTCCCACCACCTTGGGGTGCCATTTCGCGAGTTAAAGGTAATCTCGGACAAATCTTTGCCTGCAAAGAATCAAGAACCCTCGTTGGATGACAACCTGATCATTCAGGGTGACAACCTGGAAGCTCTCAAGGCCCTGCTACCCACTCACGCCGGGAAAGTCGACTGCATTTTCATCGACCCGCCGTACAACACCGGCAACGAGGGCTGGTGCTACAACGACAACGTGCGTTCGCCTCTAATGAGGGAGTGGTTGAAAAAGTCCGCCAACCCGGTGGACAAAGAGGACCTGGAACGGCACGACAAATGGTTGTGCATGATGTGGCCTCGACTGCAGCTGTTGAAAGAGCTTCTATCTGAGCGTGGAAGTATCTGGATTACGTTGGACGATAACGAAGCGCAGCGTTGCAAGATGATGCTGGACGAGATTTTCGGCGAAGAAAACTTCGTCGCATCCTGCATATGGCACAAAATGGATAGCCCCAAGAACACTGCTCGCTACTTCAGCGAAGACCACGACTATTTGCTGGTTTACACCAAGAACATAGCGTTTTGGGAGCTCAACCATCTCCCCAGAACCGATGAGATGATTTCTCGCTATCAGAACCCAGATAACGACCCGCGTGGACCCTGGCTCCTCAGCGACCTTGATGCAAGAAACAAGTACTCAAAAGGGCTTTACTCCATCACCACTCCGAAAGGACGAGTGATACAAGGCCCACCGAAAGGCAAGTACTGGCGGATCAGCGAAGAAAAGTTCAAGGAAATGGATCAGGACGGGCGAATTTGGTGGGGCGCTGATGGGAATGCAGATCCAAACATTAAGCGATTTCTGAGTGAGGTGCGGGACGGTGTTGTTCCCCAGACGATCTGGAACTGGAAGGACGTAGGCAGCACCCGGCATGCAAAAACTGAGATCCTCAAGGTATTTTCCGATACCGATGAGCGAGAAATTTTTGTTACTCCTAAGCCCAAGGCTCTCGTAGCACGGGTACTGGCGATTGCGACAGATAAGAACTCTCTCGTCCTGGATTCATTTGCGGGCAGCGCAACCACAGCTCACGCCGTCCTGGAAGCCAACAAAAAGGACGACGGAAACCGCCGCTTCATCCTTATCGAATGCGAAGACTATGCAGATACTCTCACTGCTGAGCGCGTACGCAGGGTAATCAATGGCTATCCCTACACCGGTACCCAACGTGAGGAACTGCACCGAGAAAACATCACCTGGAGTACATTCGAGAAGAAGCACTCCAAGGTGCTGGACCATGTTGCGTCTATAGAGAATCTGCAGGGCCACGAATACGACAAGATCAGTAAACAGATAAAAGATGGCGTGCTCACTGTCACGGGTGAGCGCAAGGTGAAAGGAACCGCGCCGGGGCTCGGTGGAAGCTTCACCTATTGCACACTCGGCGAGCCTATCGACATTGAAAGCCTGCTTACCGGCAAGGGGTTACCCAGCTTCGAAGCCCTGGCCCGCTATGTTTTCTACACTGCCACAGGCCAATCACTGGCCAAAGTCGGCGAACCGGCACCCGATGGTTTTATTGGTGAGACAGATTTATTCCGGGTATATTTTTACCTATGTTTTCGCTAAATATGGCAATGACAGCAAACGTTAGTGGCGCAAAAGTTACCAATACATTAATTGATAAAAACTTATCTTTATTACAGACAGTACAAGAGCTTTGGCAAGATGAACGCTTATTAGTCTGTCTCTTATACACATCTGACGCTGCCGACGAATAGAGAGGTGTA
>OJEP01000455.1_pt1 | contig 10986 bp, 5 predicted proteins | sample 1593761 | NCBI WGS metagenome assembly OJEP01 (sample SAMN05416783, study PRJEB24817) | seawater metagenome | isolation source: Sea water | place: Canada:Atlantic | collected 2013-11
ACATCTAACAAGGTACCTACAATTGCCCTTACCATATTCCTTAAAAAACGATCTGCTTTAATGGTAAAAATCAATTGTGTAATTATTCTAAAATAAAGATTAAAAATGTTTAGAATTATAAACCTTAGTCTCGTTCTCAAGATAGTTGTTTTTCTTTCCATTGTATTTACCATTATCCTTTATTCAAATATTAAAGAATATTTTTTCCCTGATTGGGGATTAATGAAATTATTGAGCCTGTCATCACTAGTATCTATGGTAGTTTTATATATTTTACTTATTCCTTCATGTGCAAGAAAAATATGGGGATTTATTCAAAAAATAAAAAACATATATCCAGATTTAAATGGTGTTTGGGTTGGCCATGTTATTATCAAAGACGACGTTGAAATTAATGTCCGTGCAGTTATTCGTCAAAACTTGCTTTTAACCGAGCTTGATATGCACGGTGAAACAGTCAAATCAATAACACTTGAAAGTACCCCAACAATTGAGCAAGGTCAGAAAAAGTTATATTACGTATATCGTTCAACACCCAAAGATCCAGTTAGACCTCCTTACGATGGTTCTACACTGCTCGATGTAATTGAAAGTGATAATTCATTAAAATTATCAGGAAGATATTATACAGATAGAGGAACTGTAGGAAGAATCTCATTAAAACAGGTTTCTAAAGACCCTAAATCAGATGTCTCTTACTATTAACCTATAAGTTGCTCAAACGGACACAGAAAAGTTGGTTTTTGCTTCAGTATCTATTATTGACCCAACAGTTATTTGCCTCTTAATGGGGTGTTAAATTACAAAGGAGGGCTATGGGGCCTTTCTAGTGCTGAGGGCTTATCGCAATCTAAAGCAGCAGAGGTATTAGGTTTGGGAATAGCGACAGTGAAAAGACATTGGAATAAGGAAACATTCCTCATAATACGAAGATGGGCTAGTTTATTGTATGTTTTTGATCTAATGGTGCTTTCTAGGGACGAATTATATGTATAATCGAGGGAGCAATATTCTGAAAAACTGTTAGGAACACCAATGGCCGTCAATCAGGCAAAAATTTTTGAGCAACTAGAACAACTAGCCAGTGAACTTAACCGTGATGAGTTCATCTATGGCTTTATGACTGCTTTTAACTTTCCCAAAGCAACAATTACTCAAGTTCGACAGGGTGGTGCTCGTAACGTCGCTAAAGAGTCTGGTCACGTTGCTTTGAAGAACAAGCTTTACTATCAAAGAGCTCCCAGTGAAGAGCTTGATGCTGCATTTGATATGAGAGTTGCAGATTCTGCTACCGCCAAAAATAAAATCCGCTTTGTGATAGCCACGGATTTTGTACGGTTTCTAGCGTGGGACACTCTGAGTAAAGAGCGCCTCGACATTGAGCTAGATGAACTGCATAGCAACTATGGTTTCTTTCTACCCTTGGTAGGTCTAGAGAAGGCTATCATCGGTAGTGAGAACCCTGCTGATGTGAAGGCTGCTGAGAAAATGGGTAAGCTGTTCGATATTATCCGCATTCACAACGATCTCAACCAGCCAGAAGATATCCATACACTAAATGTGTTTCTGACTCGCTTACTGTTTTGTCTGTTTGCAGAAGATACTGGCATCTTTGAAGAGAGTGCCCAGTTTACTTCAGCTATTAAGAGCTATACCGAGGAAGATGGTAGTGATCTCGATGCTTTTCTCTATCAGCTATTTTCTGTACTAAACACTGATGACAACGATGCTAAGCGGCAGAAATTGCCTGCACACCTTTCTGCTTTCCCTTATGTTAATGGTGGATTATTTGCCTCAGATGAACCGATCCCCGAGCTTGGTAAAAATGGACGTCGAATCTTGCTTGAGTGTGGCAGTATGGATTGGAGTGAGATCAATCCGGATATATTTGGCAGTATGTTTCAGGCTGTTATCGATGTCGAGCAGCGAAGTCGTTTAGGTCAGCATTACACTTCGTACAGCAATATCATGAAGGTGATTAAGCCGCTGTTTCTTGAACCATTGCAGGCAGAGTTAGATAAGCTGGTGGGGTTATCCTTTAAGAATAGGGCTAAAGCTTTAAAAGCTTTACTGGTTCGTCTTGGTCAGATAAAAGTATTCGATCCTGCTTGTGGGTCAGGTAACTTTCTTATTATTGCTTACAAAGAGCTGCGCAAGCTGGAGATGAAAGTTATCAAAGCATTGTCTGAGGTTGAACCGCAAGGCTTTGCCATGAGCGGTCTGCATCTTTCACAGTTTTACGGTATAGAGATTGATGATTTTGCCTGTGAAATCGCTCGCTTGTCTCTCTGGCTAGCTGAACATCAACTCAATAGCCAATGGCAGCAAGAGTTTGGTTTTGCACCACCAGCATTGCCATTGCGTGAGAGCGGTAATGTGTATAGCGGTAATAGCTTAATACTTGATTGGAGTCAGGTGTGTCCTAAAGGGTTTGAAGATGAAGTTTACGTTATTGGTAACCCACCGTTCTTAGGTACGCTTGGTAGAAGCGATGTCCAACGGGCTGATATGCAAGGAGTGTTTAGTGGCTTCAAAAAGTTAGGCGCATTGGATTTTGTGGCCTGTTGGTTTTGGAAAGGGGCACAATATATTCAAAACTCTCGTGCAGAGCTTGCTCTAGTATCTACTAACTCTATCTGCCAAGGTGAACAGGTTGCTAACCTTTGGCCGCCTATTTTTGAGCTAGGGCTGCATATTCACTTTGCTTATCCAACCTTTGCATGGAGCAATAACGCCCGTGATAAAGCCGCGGTACATGTGGTCATTGTAGGACTCTCTTCTAGGGCTAAAACCCAAAACCTCTTTCAACAAGTAAAAGGCGAATGGCATTGCAAGCAGGTCAGCAATATCAGCCCTTATTTGATTGAAGGTGCGAACATATCTGTAAAGTCTCACACTGTACCAATTGAAATTGATTTAATGCGTATGATTAAAGGAAATCAACCTACGGATGCAGGTAATTTATTTTTAACTAGGCAAGAGCGTGAGGATTTATTGAAAAAAGAACCCAAAGCACAACGTTGGATTAAAAAAGCAATTGGTGCGACTGAGTTTTTGAACGGTAAAGAGCGTTGGTGCTTGTGGTTAAAGGAAATTACAGAAGCAGAATTGAAGTCGATGCCAAATGTTTATGAGCGTGTTCAGCTTGTTGCCGAAGCTCGTCTGAAAAGTCCTGATAAAGGAACAAGAAAAATGGCCGAACGTCCACATCAATTTAGGGATCTTAATAACCCTGATAGCTTTATTCTTGTTCCTAGCGTGTCTTCTGAGCGTAGAACCTATGTGCCGCTCGGATTTTTCGATGCTGACATGATATCAACCAATCTTAATTACATCATTCCCAATGGAACTTTGTATGAGTTTGGTATCCTTACCTCCTTATTGCATAACGACTGGATGCGATTGGTTGCTGGTCGCTTAAAGAGCGATTATCGTTACTCATCATCTGTAGTCTATAACCCTTTCCCTTGGCCTGAGGTTACTGATAATCAACGTAAAGAAATAGAGGAATTAGCTGAAGAGCTACTCCTCACTCGAGCTGAATTTCCTGGTCGTACTCTGGCTGAACTCTATGATCCAGACAAGATGCCAGCAGAGTTGTTAACAGCACATCAGGTGCTCGATACTGCGGTAGATAAGCTCTACCGTAAACGTCCCTTTAAAGACTCCGCTGAACGATTAAGTTGCTTACTGGAGCGTTACGAAAAGCTAGTTGAGTCTAGTTGAGTCTAGAAATGTAGTCATAAGTGCTAGAACAGGTACAAACTTACTAAAAGGAATTACAATGAAAAACTTATTACATGTCGAATATGGTCAAACAGGGAAGAGTGCAAGTCACAATAATATGGGAATGCGTGAAATGCAGGCTCGTGCATTTGACGAGCGAGTTAGCCAGTACCTGCTAATTAAAGCGCCACCAGCTTCTGGTAAGTCTCGTGCTTTGATGTTTCTTGGTTTGGATAAATTAGAGCACCAAGGATTGCGTAAGGTCATTGTGGCTGTACCTGAAAAATCTATTGGCGGCTCTTTCCAAGATACTCATTTAACCGAGTTTGGCTTTTTTGCCGACTGGGTGGTGAGCCCCGAAAATAACCTGTGTATAGATGGCAGCGATAAAGGTAAGGTTAATGGCTTTAAGCGTTTTATGGCGAGTAACGACCGCATCCTAGTTTGCACCCACGCAACTCTACGTTTTGCTTTCGATAAGATAGACATTTCTGCTTTTGATGATTGCTTAGTGGCGATAGATGAGTTTCACCATGTATCTGCTGATGGCGACAATCGTTTAGGTGAAGTTATTGACACGTTAATGAACAATTCGTGTGCTCATATTGTCGCTATGACTGGCTCCTACTTTCGTGGTGATACTGTACCTATTTTACAGGCTGAGGATGAAGCCAAGTTTACCAAGGTTACCTACACCTATTACGAGCAGTTGAATGGCTATGAGTACCTTAAGTCATTAGGTATCGGTTATCACTTCTATAAAGGGATGGATGGTTATATTGATGCCTTAACAACAGTGCTTGATGCCAGTAAGAAAACTATCATTCATATCCCTAATGTAAATTCAGGTGAATCAACCAAGGATAAACATGGTGAAGTAGACGCCATTTTAGATAAGCTTGGAGAAGTGATAAAGCGTGATCCTGAAACAGGTATTTTATATATTCTGAGTAAAGATGGTCGTGAGCTGAAAGTTGCCAATCTGGTAGATGATAATGCTGCTGAACGACCAAAAGTACAAGCGTATTTGAGAGATATAAAAGCCGCAGGTGATATAGACATCATCATTGCCTTAGGGATGGCTAAAGAAGGATTTGATTGGCCTTTTTGTGAGCATGTATTAACGATAGGTTATCGTAGTTCGCTAACTGAGATTGTACAGATTATTGGTCGCGCAACTCGTGATTGTGCTGGTAAGAAACACGCTCAATTTACCAATTTAATAGCCCAGCCTGACGCACAAGATGATGATGTTAGAGTATCGGTTAATAACATGCTTAAGGCGATCACCACTTCACTTCTGATGGAACAGATCCTCGCGCCTACCATTCAATTCAAGCCCCGTTCACAATGGGACGGTAAGCCGCTCCCCCCTAGCACCGTTATTATAGATGATACTTCTGGTACATCTGTATCTGAAAAAGTGTTGGAGATACTAAACGGAGATAAAAATGAAATTTTGGCAGCCTTGATGGCTAATAAGCAAGTGGTTAAAGAAGCCATTACAGAGACTGCGCCTCCAGAGATCATCACTCAGGTTGCACTGCCAGCGATTATTCAAAACCTTTATCCTGATTTGACTGAAGAGGAAATGGAGCAGGTGCGTCAAGGTGTACTACAAAGTATGTTGATTGGTCAACAAGGGGGCTTGGTAGAAGGGAAAGACCTACCATCGGATGCTGACGTTGATACTGGAAATGAGGGCGAAGGTTCTGACAGCAATGTTGCGGGCAAGCAGTTCTTAAAAATGGGCGAAAAGTTTATCTGTATTGACAATCTGCACATAGATTTGATTGATGCTGTTAATCCGTTTCATGGTGCTTATGAGATCTTATCTAAACAGGTAAACGCGGCCATGTTAAAAACTATTCAGGAAGCTGTGAGCGCAAGTAAGTCTCAAGTTTCTGAAGAGGAGGCGGTTATTCTCTGGCCGAAGATCAAGTTGTTTAAACGTGAGCATCAGCGTGATCCATCTTTGAATTCGAGTGAGCCTATTGAAGTGAGATATGCTGAAGCACTGGCTTTTATTCGTAAGATGAAGCAACAACAAATGGCGAAGCAGGGAGCGTAAGATGATCCGATTTTCAACAAAACGCTTGGCAAGTAAGTCAACACTAGGTGATATTTTTGGTGAAGATGATGAGCTAGGATTGCTCGATGTTGAACCTCTAAAGGCCAAGACTATTGCTGTTGATCTGACTGGAAAACAGTTCGCTGAAATAATTACCTTCTACAAACAGCATGGAAGGTTGCCTCAGGAGAGCCTTGTTACATCATTCGAGGAGAAACTCCTTGCAAGGCGGCTTCGTAGTCTTAAAGGCAACCCAGCTCAATGTGAGCATTTAAAGTCTCAGGATGAGTATGGCCTTTTAACATTCAGCGATTTAGAAAGTAGGGTTCCTAGTTTAATCGCAGAGCCCGCACCAGTTAGTTATAATAGTAAACCTGATATTAGTAAGTCTGAGCTGGTGACCTCTCTGTCAGATATCTTTGACGATGACGATGATGGTCTATTGGATTTTGAAGATCCTGACATTTTTACCCTGCAGCACGTTTCTGCTGAGAAAAAAGAGCAGCCAGATGTGATAGCCCAGCGTCAACCGTGTGCAGACTATCCGCGCTTTGAACCGTTGTTTAATGTTTTACATGATAGGTTAAAGGATGGTGCTTTTAGTTTGGAGCGCTTTACCCACAAGCTGAAGATCGCAGAGGGTAATTTCTTTATACTTAATGGCTTGGTTGGGTATGTGGTTAGTGTAGGTGAAGCTCTTGAGCAATATAACGATTACAACGCCCGACTACATCTGGTGTTTGAGAATGGCACTGAGATGAACATGCTATATCAGTCACTGACTCACGGCTTGGTGAGGGACAAAGAGGGGCGAAAGGTGCAGCTAAATGGGCAAGTGTTACGACCATCTAGTGAAGCTATTCCTACGGGGCTGGTTTATGTATTAGCGAGCTTAAGCATAAATCCTGCACTGACACCTTATAAGAAGAACCTCTATAAGGTTGGCTTCACTGACACAACGGTTGAGCAGCGAATTAAGAATGCAGAAAAGGATAGTACATTTCTTGAAGCTCCTGTGAGGATCGTTTCAACCAATCAGTGCTTCAACATGAATGCCCAAAAGCTGGAAGCCTTAGCGCATGGCTTTCTCGCATCCCGACGCCTCAATGTCACTTTAAATAGCCAAAGTGGTAAGGTTTATAGCCCCAGAGAGTGGTTCAATGTGCCACTGGTAACAGTTCTAGCTGTGATTCAACATATCGTAGATGGTACCATTTCACATTATCGATTGGATAACACGACTGGTAAGATTGTTCCGAAAGCTGTTGGGCATACAGCTCAGTAGCTGAGTTGTATGCGACCAATGGCAACTTAAACATCTCGGTGAATATTATCGAATGGGATTAATCGCTGTTAATTTTGGACATTTAAAAATATTCAACTATCTTTCAAGCCGAACACGGAGACGGCGGGCACGCTCTTGAAATGCTGTTTCACCTCCTTCTAATATCTCGCAAACTGCTTTCCTAATAGGCTTATTTTCTAGACCTCCTGCTTTGTAACTAATTGGTGGTAAACCTCCAGTTTGATGCGGTCCAGCTTCTGCAATAATAATTTGATCTGCATCGGTGTTAATTACTAAGTTCGCATTGTGGGTAACAATTATAACCTGTCGTTTTGATTTCGCTTCAATAAACAAGGGCACTAGCTCATCATTTACTGACTTTGGATCCAGGTTTTCTTCAGGTTGGTCAATAATTAACGGGCGATCATCTGATTCATCTAGGGCAAGATATAGAAGCAATAAAACGATACCTCTTGTGCCAGGTGATAGCTTACGTATATCTACCCCATCATACAAAACTTCATATCGGATGGAAATGTGATCAGTACCAAACAACCAATGAGCAAAACTTTTCAGCCAAGACTTATATTCAGATTGTTGCAGTGATGAATAAGGTGCATGAGAAAGCATATCGTTCATGTGCGTTGAAATGAAATTAGACATAGCAAGCTGAATTTCAGATGAGCTACCATTTTCCCACGCGGATAGAAGTAAATCATTTGCTAAATTAGTTAAAGAACCACGTCCATTGAGTGAGCCTGTCTTACGGAGATCAAACAGGTTCTTTTCAGCAAAGTTTCCCCACTGTTCAGTGTTTACTATTCTTCGAACCGAAAAACTTAGCTTGCGAAGTGTTCCTGAGGACGATGATAAACGTTCCATTAGTGGTTCATATAGTTCAGCTAAAGCGGTTTGTTCTTTGATAATTGCTTCAAATATTCGCTTGTAAGCATCATCTCGTTCTTTTTGAAGTAACTTTCTTCGGTTAGCAGCCCCCTTAGCATCGATTAGTTTTTCCTCTAATACTTTAGATACAGCATTCTCCTGTCCTATACGCTTTGTAAGTGCGGCATACTGATCTCTGACTAACTTGTCTGCACTAAATAAAGCTTCTAACCTAGTCATTTCAGCTACTATCAGCGATAAGCTCAGGTTAGTTAGATCAACACCATTAGTGATAAGAGGAGTATTCGGATCTGCTATCTGTACAGGCTGCCCACTTAATATCTCAATTTGCTTGTCTGCCCAAGTAACATAATTTGCTAAACTACTGTCTACATTTCCTTTGTATACTAGAAGGAAATCCTCCCATTGTTGCTCATCCAAACCACTAAAATTGTGACGCTCTTTTGCTTGTCTGAGTAATTCAGGGGCTCTTGTTACACGTGTGCTAGCGACCTCATCTTGCATGGTAATGAATGTGCGTTTTTGGTTTGTGAATGCCTGTATTTTGGCTCTAATTGATTGAGCTATTTCATTAAGCTCTACATGGCGATTAACATGCTCTTCCGTTCCTTTTACTACCAGTTTGGCAAGATCTGAATTGTAATTCTGAATTAATATTCCTTTTTGAGATACTTGCGAAGTGAGTACTACAACTTGAGATTCCTTTTCTAACTCAGTTGAAATTCGTTCAGATAGGTCATAGATTGCTTCAACTTCTCTTCTTCGAGATTGTTGGAATCGATCCGTTTTATGTTTTCTAAATTCAGAAAAATCAACAGCTCCTTCACGATCATCAAGGGGGTGTGCCTCTAGGATTACTCTTTCAATTTCTTCAATAAGCCCATCAGAGACGCCACTTGATGAACATAGCTCTTCAACAAATTGTTGAGATAAATAGCGAGCACGAGGAAACGAAAGGTGTCCATTTGTTTCTCGTCCATCAAGCGAGCGTACTGTTTCAGTGCCTCCCCCCCAAGTAAGACAAACTTTGTCATCACTTATAAGTGGTTTTGCCCTAGCTAAAAAAGAAGGGCTGGTATTTTCATTAGCGCTCCACGTTTCAGGAGAAATAGCATCACATCCTGCGGCGATTATGTCAGCAAGTGCAGTTTTCCCTGAGCCTCGCGCACCAATGATTGCTATTAAACCTGAATTTAATGGAACCTCAGGTGTCTTCGCCCAATCAGCATTATTTATAGAAACATGAGAAATTACTTGAGATGGCATTGCACTACTTGGTGGCTCAGAACCGACAAATGCACGACTTTTAGGATCAATGCAAGCTTGTCGTAACGAATCAAACTCTAAACCTCCTTTTATCCACGAAAAACGATCATCTGTAGGTTGTCCAACTTTTTTCAAGTCATGGGCGTCACTACCATGAAGGCATGGCTTGCATCCATGATAACGCTCCCTTAGCTCTTTAATTGTATCGCTTTTTTGCCCGAGCCAAAATTCACGTTGGGCGATATTACTGGAAAAAATGACATGGGAAAATTTTTCAATTTCTTGACGAATGGTAAAATCGGCGGCTTGACGAAGCCCTGATGTTCCATCACCAGAGCCACCAGCTACCGCAATAAGAATGTTATTCTTTGCCCAATCACTTTCGTTAATAACTTTACGGAGAAGATCAAAATTGACTTTAAATTGCGTTGCTCCATGCCTAAGAGCTGCCAAGTCATTTTTAATATTAGGATTAGAGAGCTTCCCAAGTGCAATTAGATCGCTTCTTGTACAGTTAAACTGATCCCCATGAGCTTGAAACTGTAACCTAGTCAATATTCTTTGAAGTTGATTAAGGTGATCTTGGTCTTCTGGGCTGACTAAAAGGTGAATGTTTACAAAGCCTGATTTGGCAGCCACATCTAATCTAAGTTCAACATTTGGAAAGATCAGTCGAATATTAGGCAATCTTCCTGATTTTTTATGCTTTAAAAGCTCTTCATAAGTATCAGTAATATAATAATCTGTAACTGCAATAGCTTCTATTAAAGGGCTGCTTTCCTCAATAGCTGTTAGATATTTATCCCATGGTTCGTCACTTCCAAATTGATTGTTAATGAGTGTGTTGGGGGTATGAATATGTGGTTCCCAGCGTCTCCATTCTGAACCTTTATTTATCATTATAACTCCATTGTATTGGAAATATTGAGTCCTTGCATTGGATCGCAAGGAGAACTTAATCTTTTCAAATCGTTACGTTAACAAACCTTTACAGACAAGTCATTACAACTAATTAGTGAAACGTCTGATTTTGTATCTAATGTGATCGTTAGATGGGATGTTTTTACTCGTAAACTTTGACCGTTTGTGGCAAAAGTGACGGTTAACCGACACTTAGTCAAAACACACTAAAGAGTGTAGTGACTAAGTTATCTTGCACGAGCTTTGTCACATAGTGGAGCACAATCATAGCGATAAATTCGGGCGTTTACTGACGCAGGCTATACCGAACTGGAAAGAAGTTAAGGCCAAATTAGATGATGGCAGAGTTGTATTTGAATGAGTGAATCAAGCCAGTTTTATAATTTTTAAAAGTAGCTAAATAGACCTATGTAGCTGATGTATAGGTGAAATATCTCGAAAGATACGTAATGTGTCGTTACTGACCTTATCGACGGTACGATTAGGTCAGAACGTATATTGAAGATGTTCAGATTAGAGCTACTACAGTTTAGGTCATCACAATAAGGCTTTTATACCATCAGTTAAACCACTTAACGTTAGGGGATACATTTTATTTTTAACAATCTGTTTCATCATTTGAATAGAAGAGTGGTATTCCCAATGAGCTTCTTCTTGAGGGTTTAACCAAATACACTTATCAAAATGGCCTAAGATTCTCTCCATCCACACATTTCCTGCTTCTTCATTCCAATGATCGACACTCCCTCCTGGATAGCTAATTTCATAAGGCCCCATGGTGGCATCGCCAACAAAGATGACTTTATAGTCT
>OJEP01000459.1_pt1 | contig 10943 bp, 9 predicted proteins | sample 1593761 | NCBI WGS metagenome assembly OJEP01 (sample SAMN05416783, study PRJEB24817) | seawater metagenome | isolation source: Sea water | place: Canada:Atlantic | collected 2013-11
CTACACCTCTCTATTCGTCGGCAGCGTCAGATGTGTATAAGAGACAGCTCTTATATTGATTTAAAAGAATATTTATTGTCGGTTTCCATTCCTATTTTTATAGCGGATATGGATGGAGATAATGTTTATGAAATGAAGCCTCCAGCTTCAGCAGTTTTAGTTATGGGAAATGAAGCTAATGGAATCTCTAATTCTATAAAAGAAATAGTTAGCACTAAGATTACTATACCAAGGTACGGGGACTCTCAGCTAACAGAAAGCTTAAATGTAGCTACTGCTACTGCTATTTTATTAAGTGAATTCCGAAGATAGATTTACTCAAAAGCAAAGTTTAGAAAAACTCCTCGTGTAGAAAATATATTTATAGGTGATGTCCAAGGGCTATTGCCATTATTATCATCTATAAGCTCCCTATTCATTGCAAATACTCCTCGAATAGAAGGTGAAAATTTAAAAAAGGATAAGTAAACGTCAACACCAATACCAAATTCATACATGAAATTACTAGTTTTCATTCTAAATTCTCCACTAAAATTATCATCAGAATTTTCTTGATTACTTGAAAAATTATGATCGTAAGATACACCAGCAAGCACATAAGGCCTTACGTTATTCCATCTATCTGTACTAAATTTCAAAACCAATGGAAGATGTAGGTACGTAGAGCCAATTTCGCGAACACTATCCCTCTCGGTCAGCAAAGATGGACTATTATTAAAATAAATAGTTTTTGAATTGCTAATCAAGCCTGGTTCAAAACGTAAATTAAGATTTTTATGAATTCGAAGATCTGTAATTAAACCCACATTAAAACCAGCTGTAGGTTTTATTTCAACAACGGTACTAGGAAAATTACTTGGCCTGTAATTTACTTTAAAATCGTTTTTATTAAGTCCTAAATAAAAACCATAATGAATCTTTGGGTCATCAAAAGTAGGTAGGTTGTCTACATTTCTTCTTTTTTGAGCAGTAGCAGATAGAACAAACAAACAACAAACAATAAAGAAGACTATTTTTTTCATATTATTTAGTAGCAGAGTATATTGTAGCAACGCCAAACGTAACAGGTGTATGTATTGTATTTATAAACCCATTTTTTTTTAAAATATTGTTGAAGGTTTCTCCAAAAGGAAAATAATTTGCAGATTCACTCAGATAAGAATATGCTACTTTATCTTTAGAAAATATTTTTCCGATCATAGGTAAAATAATAGAGGTGTAAAATTTATAACCTTGTTTGAATGGAAATTTTGTTGGGTTTGAGGTTTCTAAAATAACAAATGTTCCTTTAGGTTTTAATACGCGTCTTATTTCGGTAAGCCCTTTGTCTAAATTAGCAAAATTTCTAACACCAAATGATACCGTGATTGCATCAAATGTATTGTCTTTAAAAGGCATGTTTTCAGAATCACCAACAACCATTTCTATTTTATCAGTTAATTTTGCTCTAGCTATTTTTTCTTTCCCTACAGCCAGCATTCCTTCTGAAATATCTAATCCAATAATTTTTTGTGGTTGTAATGTAGACATCATTAATGCTAAATCTCCTGTTCCAGTGGCAATATCTAAAATTTGTTGAGGTTTATTTTTAGAAATAATTTTCACTACTTTTTTTCTCCAACTAATATCTATCCCAAATGAAATAACTCTATTTAAGTCATCATAGTTTTTAGAAATATTGTTAAACATTGTAGCTACTTGCTCTTTTTTACCTAGGTCAGAATCTTTATAAGGTTTAATTGTTTTCGACATCTTATTTTTATCTATTAGAGATAAACACGTTATTTAATTTAGTAGAAATTACCCATTGATAGCAACTACCTCACTAATTTCATTTGGAAGCATTTCCTTTAACATTGTTTCAATTCCGTTTTTTAAAGTAATGGTAGAAGATGGGCATCCACTACAGGCTCCTCGTAAAATTACACTTACAACCTTACTTTCTTCATCGTAAGACTTAAAAGCAATATTACCACCATCAGAAGCAACTGCAGGTCGAATATATTCATCTAAAATAGCTATAATCTTTCCAGGCGTACCATCTAAACCATCTGTAGTAGCTTCTTCTTTTTCTTTTTTTGTAGTGCTTTCTGTTTTAGGAAGCTCTTTAATGATGGTTTTATTGTCTTGAAGATACGTACTGATAAAATTTCTTACTTCAGCATAAACATCATTCCATTCAACAACATCAAACTTGGTAATAGAGATGTAATTTTCAGAGATAAATACTCCTTTTACGAAAGAGAATCCAAATAAGGCTTGTGCTAATGGAGAAGACTTACTTGCTTCTTCAATATTTTTATATTCAACATCTGTAGCTGTCAAAGATTTATTGGTGCCAAACTTCATGGCTGAAGGATTTGGAGTTACTTCTGCATAGACTTCTATAGCTTCTTTTTTTCTCGAATTATCTGTTTCCTTTACAGCAATATTTCCAGCTTGAAGATAGGCTTCAATTTGTTCTCTTACTTCTTCTTGTACATCACTCCATTCAACAATATCAAATCGTTGTATGGCAATAAAATTTGCTGTAATAAATACCTTTTTTACAAAAGGCAGATAAAATAATTGTTGCGCTAAAGGAGATTTTTTAGCATCATCTATATTATTAAATTCATAACTACCTCCGTTAATTAAAATTTGAGTACTTACAAATTTTAAGATATTATCGTTGTTAGTAGACTGAATTGTAATTGTTTGTGAACTCATTTTTTCTTGTTAGTAAATGAAGTACAAAATTACTGCAAAAAAAATGAAAAGATATGTTAAATAGAGATAAAATAGCTCTTCAAATTTTGTGATAATATTTCTTAAAATACACTGAGTAGTGCAATTATAGATGTACTGAAAACCCTGCAGTTACCATAGTATTATCTATGTTTAATTCAGCAGCTTCTACCTGATTATACTGCGGGTAAAAGTCGTAAAGTCCGGTTTTATTGCTGTTGGTGTAAGCAAGGTTAAATTTTACCCATCCAAAATTATATCCAAACCCCAAAGAATAGCTTTGTAGATCATCTGATGCTACCGCTCTCACGTCTGGGCTTTGCTCATATATATATCCTCCTCTAATGCTTAGTTTTTTAATTCTCCATTCTGTCCCAAGATGAAGTGCATCAACTTTTCTTAATTGATTATCGAAAAATAAATTCTCCTCAGAAAAATCATCTCCAGATAAATTTAAACCACGATAGTTCTTTGTTGAATAATCTAAACTGATCAATCCAAATTTTCCAAAAATTATAGCAGTACTTGCTGTAATTTTACTTGGAGTTCTTAATTTATATAGCAAGCCTTGTGTTGGTAAATTACCACCAAAAGTATTGTCATAGATGATATCATCATTACTTACTTCAATTTCAGTATCTCCAAAAAAACCATCATTATTTGTGATGTTGGTATTTTCAATGATTTCGGTAAACCAAGTGGGAGACTGATAGCTAATACCTAAACGAAAAGCATTTGTTGGTTTGTAAATAACTCCTGCACTTAAAGAAAACCCAACACCAGTTGTGAAGTTTTCTTGGTAAAGACGAGCATTTAAAGTGTTGTTATTTCCATCATTATTGTTTTCTCTTAAAATTGTTTGCTGACTAAAATTGAGATCATAAAAATTTAAACCAGCTCCAACATGCATTTTTTCTTCATAGACTCCTGAAAAAGCAAAGCTTAATTCGGACATGTCTCCATTGTAAAAGTTAGATAATTGTTGATTATCTGCAATATCATACACTAATGGATTTTCACTATTATCTAACGGAAAGTTATCAAACGAAGCAAAACCACTAGTTCCTTTAGCAATAAATGTATCTTCAAAATCTGCTAAAACCCTATAATTTATACCCATTGCTAATTTAGACCATTCGTCACTTGTGTAGTTGTTAAAAGTAAATACTACCCCAGCATTTGATACTTTAAAGAAATCTTGTTGAGTTGTTGTTGAATTTCCATAATAAGTTGTTAAGTAATCTGTGCTTCTAGATTGAAAAGCTATAGATGCATTGCTATCGTTAAAGATAGATATTCCAGCAGGGTTTATCGTCATAGCAGTTACATCTCCACCTACAGCTCCAAAAGCACCACCCATTGCAACAAACCGGGCACTTCCATTTCTATCATTTCTTGAAAACATAGTAGATAAATCTTCATAGCCTAATGATTGAGAATAGGATGTATAACTCACTGCGGCAAAAGCCACAAAAAGGATAATTTTTTTCATAGTTACTTGTTTAGATATTTTAACCTCCTCTTTTAGAAGAGCTTCTTCTTGGTGTACTAGTACTTCTCGAAGGGCTACTTCTTCTTGAAGGACTAGAAGATCTTGTTGAAGAACTTCTAGTTGAAGATGATCTTCTTGGAGAAGGGTTAGTCCTGGGAGAAGATCTGTTGAAATTTGAACTATTGTTGCCTCTAGTGTTATAACTTCTGCTTTTTCGGGTATTGGTCTTACTTCTAGTAGTTGCGACTCTTCTTTTACTAGTAGTATTATCAGATTTCCTAACCCTTTTGGTAGTATTATTAGTATTGTTTCTCACAAAAGCATTTGCTCTTCTGGTTGTAGTGCTATAATTTCTTCTACTATATGAATTGTTAGTGGATGCTCTCCTGCCATAATTATAATTTCTTCTTCCATTATAGGCTAAACCACTACCATAATAATTCCCCCAATTTGAGAATCCATAACCATACATGCCATAATTATATGGATTATAAGGACCAAAATTATTATATGGATTGTTAAAATATCCGTATCCACCCCAATAATAGCCATTATTCCATCTGTTCCCCCATCTTAAGCCCCATGGTCTTCCATACCAAGAATTAAAAGAACCATACCCATACCCATACCCAATATATGGATCGTATAAATTCCAATTATTACCCCATCCAAAACCATTGTTATTGTTTAAATTAATAGTAATAACAACACTCTGGCTATCTTCATAGCCCCAAGCACTATTTGTATTATAGTTACTAATGCTATCTCTTGAATTTGAAATAGTATCGTTCACAGAACTATAGGTTTCTATGTCTGTAAGGATGTCTGTTCCATTAATATTATCTATTCTCTCTAATTCTTTTGTGAAATAATTTTGCTCAAAATCTCTATGCTCATCACTATTTGCTACAATGATATTGCGTTCAGTTGTATTTGAAGAATAAATACCATCATTACCTGGCACGTTTTGATAAATAGTGCAAGAAGAAGCGAAAACAATCACAAATAAATAGAAAAAAATTCTTGAGCTTGTTGTGTTGATGTAATTTGTTTTCATAATGAAATTATTAGAGATTTAAAAAAACATAAATTGATAGCTAAAAATTAGAAAAATTTTATTGTCTATGCTCAAAATGCTTTAGTTTTGTATTAGTATTTTGATAATAAACAAATTTACTACAATTTTTATAACAAATAATTAACAATATCTGTGCCAAAGTTTGTATTATGAGTAAGAAGTTAACAAAAAGAGCAGAAGACTATTCTAAATGGTATAATGAAATTATACAGAAAGCAGATTTAGCTGAAAATTCTGCAGTAAGAGGCTGTATGGTAATTAAGCCTTACGGATTTGCTATATGGGAGAATATGCAAGCAGAGTTAGATAGAATGTTTAAAGAAACCGGGCATCAGAATGCTTACTTTCCATTGTTTGTTCCTAAAAGCTTATTTGAAGCAGAAGAAAAGAATGCAGAAGGTTTTGCTAAAGAGTGTGCTGTAGTTACTCATTATAGATTGCAAAATGATCCAGATAATGAAGGGAAGCTTCGAGTAGACCCTGAAGCTAAGTTGGAAGAGGAGTTAATTGTTAGACCTACATCTGAAGCTATTATTTGGAATACTTATAAAGGATGGATTCAGTCTTACAGAGATTTACCATTATTAATTAATCAATGGGCAAATGTTGTTCGTTGGGAAATGAGAACAAGACTATTTTTAAGAACAGCTGAGTTTTTATGGCAAGAAGGGCATACTGCTCATGCAACAAAAACAGAAGCAGTAGCAGAAGCAACTCAAATGCAAGAAATATATGCTGAATTTGCCGAGAATTTCATGGCAATGCCAGTTGTGAAAGGATATAAATCTGAAAGTGAGCGATTTGCGGGTGCCGAAGATACTTTTACAATTGAAGCATTAATGCAAGACGGAAAAGCATTACAGGCCGGAACATCTCATTTTTTAGGCCAAAATTTTGCAAAAGCTTTTGATGTAAAATATACTTCCAAAGAAGGAAAACAAGAATACGTATGGGCAACCTCTTGGGGTGTATCTACTCGTTTAATTGGAGGGTTAATTATGACTCATTCAGATGATTTAGGGTTGGTTTTACCTCCAAAATTAGCGCCAATACAGGTAGCAATTATTCCTATTTATAAAGGAGAAGAACAACTAGCTGTTATTTCTGAAAAAGTAGCGATTATTGTAAAATCGTTAAAGTCAAAAAGAATTTCAGTAAAATTTGATGACAGAGATACCTACAGGCCAGGAGCTAAGTTTGCAGAATATGAACTAAAAGGCGTTCCTATAAGAATTGCTATTGGTAATCGTGACATAGAAAACAATACAGTAGAAGTAGCTAGAAGAGATACCTTAGAAAAACAAACAGTTTCTCAAGACGAGTTAATTGATTATGTTGAAAACTTATTAGAAGAGATTCAAGAAAATTTATTCAGTAAAGCACTTTCTTATAGAAATGATCATATTACTGAGGTAAATTCTTTTGATGAGTTTAAAGAAGTGATTGATAACAAAGGTGGATTTATTTCTGCTCATTGGGATGGAACAATTGAAACTGAAAATAAAATTAAAGAGTTAACAAAAGCAACTATTCGATGCATTCCAAATGAAGTAAAAGAAGAGGTTGGATTCTGTGTTTTGTCTGGTAAAAAATCAGTCAGAAGAGTCTTATTTGCAAAGGCCTATTAAATTTTTTAAAAAAATATTGCAGAATTTTAAAAACGTTGTATATTTGCATCCGCAATCGAAGGATTATTTTCTGTAAGATTGCAATTGGTCCGTTCGTCTAGGGGTTAGGACGCCAGGTTTTCATCCTGGTAACACGGGTTCGATTCCCGTACGGACTACAAGTTTTATTAAAACAAACATAAAAGAAAATGGCAAATCATAAGTCAGCATTAAAGAGAATTAGAAGTAACGAGACAAAAAGGTTACGTAACAAGCATCAGCACAAAACAACTCGTAATGCTGTAAGAGATTTACGTGCATCTTCAGACAAGAAAGAAGCTGAAGGGATGTTATTAAACGTAATTTCTATGTTAGATAAGTTAGCAAAAAACAATATTATTCATAAGAATAAAGCAGCTAATTTAAAATCTAAATTAACAAAGCAAGTAGCTACTTTGTAGACTAGTTTCATTAAATAAAATAATAAAACGCTCTGATTATATTCAGAGCGTTTTTTTATGAAATCATTTTAAGATGGCAATTTACCAATCATAACTTTTTTCAGCATCTAGTTTTATAAAAATGAAGAGTAGGAGTGTAAAGCCCCAAAGAGAAGAACCACCATAGCTAAAAAAAGGTAATGGAATTCCTACTGTTGGTATAAGCCCAATAACCATTCCGATATTTACAATTAGATGAAAAAATAAAATTGAGGCTACACCATAGCCATAGATTCTCCCAAATTTATTAGCATGTTTTTCTGCTCTGTGTATGATTCTAAAGAGAAGTGCTATAAACAGCAGTATTACAAGGCTAGATCCCACAAAGCCCCATTCTTCTCCAACAACACTAAAAATGTAATCTGTATCTTGAGCAGGCACAAAGTTTCCCTGTGTTTTATCTCCTTCTAAAAATCCTTTCCCCCAAAATTTTCCTGAGCTAATTGTTTGTATTGATTGATCTGAGTTGTATCCAATTTGTTGTGTGTCTGAGGTTCTTCCTAAGATAACTTCAAATCGATCTCTTTGGTGTTTTTTTAAAACATGATTGTACGAGTAATCTGCAGTGAAAATAAAAAGAGAAGAAAAAAAATAGATTGCTACAACCTTTAGCCAGTTAAATTGCAAAAAACGCTTATTTCTGAAGATTTTATAAATAAGATATGTTGTAATAAGAATAAATAAGGAACCGATAATGATTTTTACTCCCGCTAAAATTGTGGCTATAAACAATATAATAGAGGTGCATCCTAAAATAATATAAGCTAAGGTTAATCCTTCTCTATTTAAAACAAAAAAGAAGGCTAAATATATGATAGCAGAACCTGGGTCATGCAGCGCAATTAAAAAGGCAGGTAAAAAAATTACAATAAAAGCCTTTAGTTGGTTTTTTAGGATACTTAAATTATATTTTCTATCACTCATCAATTTTGCGAGTGCAAGCGCCGTAAATGCTTTTGAAAATTCTGATGGTTGTAGGCTAATACCTCCAAAACGATACCAAGATTTTGCCCCGTTAATTTCTGTACCAAAAATAAATAGCCCTATCAACGTTACTAATGAAAGGATGAAAAAAATACTTGAAAACTGCTGAAAAAACTTAGCGTTAATAAATAAAATCAAGATGATAAGAGGAATGCTTAATAAAATCCAAAGAAGTTGTTTGCCATATTTTGAAGAAAAATCAAATATTTGAATACTTTCATCTGAATGAGAGGCTGCGTAAATATTTACCCATCCAAAGCCAACAAGCAACAGAAAGAAAAGTACGAGTAACCAATCTATACCAAAAAAAATATTATTTCGTTCCTGTCTCAATTTTTTTAGGTGCTAAGATTTGACTTTGATATATTGAACTTAAATCAGTTTTTAACATTCGATCTTCTATCCATTTTCTTTTAACAATTCCTGTTAAATATTTTTCAATTAAAAGACTTGTTATTGGTGCTGCAACTGTAGCACCATAACCGCCATTTTCAATAAATACTGCAACTGCAATTTTAGGATTCTCTTTTGGTGCAAAAGCAACTAAAATAGAATGATCTGGTAATTTAATTTTTTTCCCATCAAGTCTCATGAAATTTTCAGAAGTACCTGTCTTGCCAACAATATCTATTCCTTTAATATTAACCCACTTAGCGGTTCCGGTCTTAAATACTTCATGCATTCCTTCAATAATTGGATCAAAGTGCTTTTTGTCAATAGTGGTTTGCTTAGCAATTGTAAATGCAGAATCTGTAATGGCTTTGTTTTCTATTCTTTTTACCACATGAGGTGTATAGAAATAACCTCTATTTGCAATAGCTGCGGTTACATTAGCTAGTTGTATAGGGGTTGTTAGCACTTCACCCTGCCCAATGGCATTAGAAATGTTTGTAGATGCATTCCATCTATATTTATACATATTACTATAGTAATCTCCATTAGGTATTAACCCTTTATCACCCTCAGGTAAGTCATAACCCAAATAATTCCCTAAGCCAAAACTTTTAACATGAGTACTCCAGTTATTCATACCGTTTTTAGGATTCTTATTTTTTTCAATAATTCTCTTATAAGTATTTGCGAAATAACTATTACAAGATTTTGAAATTGCAGTATTTAATTGAATAGGTTTTCCATAAATATCACAATGACATTTCATAAATTCTTTTTCACGATTACCATAACGATAACCACCATAGCAATAGAAATGAGTTTCTTCATCAATGACCTCTTCTTGAAGTCCAATAAGAGCATTCACCAATTTAAAAGGAGATCCAGGAGCATAGGTTCCTTTTAAACCTCTATCATACATTGGTTTGTTAATGGTGTCTCCAATAAGTTTTACAGAATTAGGGGATCGTACTCTACCTACCATCATATTTGGATCATAGTTTGGTGAAGTAACCAACGCAAGAATTTCGCCCGTTGAGGGTTCTAGCGCAATAATACCTCCTCTTTTTCCTTTCATTAAAAATTCTCCATATTGTTGAAGTTTGCTATCTATGGTTAATGTGATATCTTTTCCATTGATAGCAATAGAATCATGTATTCCATCTTTAAAAGGCCCCATTATTTTATTGAGTCGATCTCTTCGGAAATGTTTTTTTCCTTTCTTTCCTCTCAATACTTTTTCATATTGAGCCTCTATTCCAGCTTTGCCAATTAATTCGCCTTGTTGATAGTAGTCATCTTTTTTAGCAACGAGTTCATTTACTTCATTAATATACCCCAAAATGTTTGCAGCAGATTTTATGGGATAATCCATTATAATTCTTTTTTGAATATAAAACCCTTGAAACTTATGTAATTTTTCTTGTAGAAAAGCAAAGTCTTCTTTTGCTAGTTGTTTTAAGAAAACAGATTCTAGCCAAGGCGCATAATTTTCTGCTTTCTTGAAACGTTTTATAAAGTTTTTTTTGGTGATTTTTAAAAGTGAGCAAAATTCTAATGTATCTAAAGGAGTTACCTCATTTGGAACAATCATGACATCATAAGAGAGTTGATTAGCTACTAATAACTCTCCATTTCTATCATAAATATAGCCTCTTTCAGGAAAATCAAATTTTATTTTTACAGCAGATGTTTTTACAGGATTATAACTACGGCCTCTTACTACTTGTAATTGAAATAATCTTCCAATGAAAAGAAGTCCGATTATTGAAATTAAAAAATATAGTAAAAAACTTCTTTTCATAGTAATTAAGTTATTTTTTTTCTCAGTATATAAGATCCTAAAAAATAGAGTAACAAAGTAAAAGTACTAGAATAGAGGGTGTTAAATAATACAGTTTCCATATTATGAAAGCTAAAGTTATCTAAAGAGAGTAAAATAAAATGATGAATAACTGTTAAAGTTACTACATAATTAAATACTTGTCCAAATGCTTCTGAATGAAGGTTAAAAAGTAGGTAATCTATAGTGTTTTTTTTGAAAAAAAGTTTAATAAAGTGTACGCGTAAAAACGCAACAAATAAAAGTGAAGCTGCATGTATACCTCCAGTATCAGAGAAGAGGTCTAAGTTTAAACCATAGATAAAAGCAGTAGATAAAAACT